>Ga0102813_1000002_pt1 | contig 288572 bp, 208 predicted proteins | sample ColrivemetaGS725_FD_84512 | JGI IMG/M metagenome (GOLD analysis project Ga0102813, IMG submission 84512) | Estuarine microbial communities from the Columbia River estuary - Flood tide ETM metaG S.725 | ecosystem: Environmental > Aquatic > Marine > Intertidal zone > Estuary | place: USA...
GCAGAAGCTGCATCAGCAGTTGAAGGAACTTCCATTCCCTTGATAACAGTCCCAGCCTGAATATTTAGTACCCCGCCTGCTTCCAAATAAACATATCCATCTAGAATGTACTCTTTATCATTCGTCCAATTGTAGGTTTCGCCTGCAATTAAATCACCATCACCAATAGTAACTTGAGCAGTTAGATTTCCTAATACTAAGAATAAAAATGTAAATAAAGCGTAGAATTTCTTGTACATAATTTTAATTGTTTGAAAGATTAATTTTTAAAAAGTTCTTCGTAATAAATTATGCTACAAAAGTATATGGGTAAGATTAACAGGTAATGAATGGGAGAATAATTTAAAGTAAATTATGATGTGCAAACAGATTATTTTCCTTTACTATAGGTTTACATTTCAGGCTTTTTTTTACAAAAATTTAAACCTAGAAATTAAACATTTATTATTGTAAACTTTGTGTTAAGAAATTCATTTTCAAAGTTAATTTGAAGTTAACTTATGTTTAAGTCTGACTCAATCACTCCCTTCCAAAATGGAAATCTAGTATTTTTAGCAAATGGAAAATATATTAGAAACTGCAACGACTACGAAAACAAACGATACAATGACTCCAATTAAAATTTTAATAGTGGACGATGAAACTGATATTTTATCTTTCTTGAAATACAATTTATTGAAAGAAGATTATCAGGTATTCTCCGCCGAAAATGGCTTGGATGGTATTAAGATTGCCGAGAAGGAAATTCCTAATTTAATCATTTTGGACGTAATGATGCCTGAAATGGATGGTGTAGAAATTTGCCATAAACTCCGTGAAATACCTGAATTAAAAAATACTTTGATTACATTTCTTTCCGCTCGAGGGGAAGAATATTCACAAATTGCTGGACTTGAAGCTGGAGCTGATGATTATATTCAAAAACCAATTCGTCCAAGATTATTAATTTCCCGTGTAAAAGCATTGTTACGAAGATTAGGGAATAGTGAAAATGGAACAGAGTCTCCTACCAATCTTCAAATTGGAGTTTTATCAATTGACAAAGAAAGGTTTGAAGTATTCAAATCTGGTGAAAAAATAGACCTCGCTAAAAAGGAATTTGATATCCTATGGTTGCTAGCTCAAAAACCTGGGAAAGTATTTGGACGAGAAGAAATTTATAGGAAGGTTTGGGGTTCAAATGTTATTGTTGGAAATCGAACGATTGACGTTCACATTAGTAAATTGAGGGAAAAGGTTGGTTCGGAGATTATAAAAACAGTTAAGGGGATTGGGTATAAGATTGACCAGTAAATACCCCACCCCCCTAAAGAGGGAGCTTTTTTAAAAATATGCCTTTGGCATTTGAAAAAGTTAAATCCTGTTTGATCCCACAAATGATTTTCAATTAAAAAATGCACATTGAATTTTAATTTCAAAGCAAATTTTTCTATAATATCGTCATACTATTTAGTTTAACTTTTTTCATTGCCAAAAGACAAAGAAAAAAGCCTCCCCTTTAGGGTTGGGGGTTAACTTAGTTTGACTCTTGGGTCTAAAAATGTATATAAAATATCAACCATTAAATTTATTATCACAAATAAAAATGCGGTAAATAAGATCGCTCCAAGAACCACAGGAATATCTCTTGTCAATAATGCATCAACGGTAATTTTACCTAGACCATTGTAGCTAAAAACATTCTCCACAAAAAATGCACCTGCTAACAAAGCTGCAAACCAACCAGAGACAGCTGTTACAACAGGATTCAAAGCATTTCTTAATCCATGTTTAAAAATAACTTTTGCTTTAGGCAGTCCTTTTGCCTTGGCCGTTCGAATATAATCTTGAGATAAAACATCCAACATTGAACTACGAGTCAACTGAGTAATAATCCCAATAGGACGAATGCCTAATGCAATGGCCGGAAGAATTAAATTTTTCCAAAAGATTTTATCGTCACCAAAATCATCAATTCCAAATAAACTTCCCTGCACATTCAGTCCGGTCCATGCTTGTAAATAGTAACCAAAAACCAAGGCCAATAAAATGGCTGAAACATAACTTGGCAAAGAATATCCCATCACAGAAGATACAATAGCTGTGCTATCCAACCAGGTATTTTTCCTCAATGCTGCAACTACTCCTAAAATTACGCCTATCACACAGGCTAACAAAATCGAAGAAAATGCCAAGACAATAGTTTGTGGAATGGCTTTACTTAACATGACACTTACACGCTCACCGGTTTGATAAGATTTCCTTAAGAAAGGTAACTTTAATGAAAAATATTTTTCGTTACCAACTGGAATAAGAGGTATAAAACTATATTTTTCATTTGTGAAAGTATTACTATTTAGGATATCAATGGGAGAAATATCTCTTAGATATCTTCCTAATTGAACATGCAAAGGCTGATCTAAACCATATTGTTTTTGAACTGCTTCAACGGTCTGAGTATCAGTTCTTTGTCCTTGAGTCAAAGTAGCTGGATCAACTGGAGATAAATATATAATAGATGATATGGTTAGTACTACCAATAATAGTACAACAATTCCGTAAGCTAACTTTCTAAGAATATATCTTAACATCCAACATTATTTATATATAAACTTTAATTATTGCAATATAACCAATAAAAGACCACACATCATTTTCCCCGTTGAGTTTATTTCTCCCAAGCCATTGTCCTCTTTACCGCCTTTTTCCAGTTTCCATATTTTGCTTTACGTTCCTTAACTCCCATTGATGATTCAAATTTCTCATCTAGTTGCCAGCTCTTTTGGATATCACTTTTTTTCCAAAAACCTACTGCCAAACCAGCCAAGTAGGCAGCACCCAAAGCTGTTGTTTCAATTACTTTTGGACGCTCAACATTAGTACCCAACATATCAGATTGAAATTGCATTAAAAGGTCATTAGCTGAGGCACCTCCATCTACGCGTAAAGTTTTTAATTTAACCTTTGAATCTTTTTCCATTGCCTCTAAAACATCTTTAACCTGATAAGCCAAGGACTCTAATGTAGCACGAATAATATGCGATCTAGTTGTTCCTCTACTCAATCCAAAAATAGCCCCTCTAGCATACATATCCCAATATGGAGCTCCTAAACCAGCAAAAGCGGGCACTACTACTACCCCATCAGTATCCTGTACTTTTGAAGCTAAATATTCAGAATCTGGTGAGTCATCCAGAATTTTCATTCCATCCCGAAGCCATTGAATTGCTGCACCTGCAACGAAAACACTTCCCTCCAAGGCGTAAGTAATTTTTCCATCAATCCCCCATGCTATGGTTGTTAACAAACCTGATTTTGAAGTAACCATTTCCTCGCCAGTATTCATCAGCATAAAACAACCAGTTCCGTAGGTGTTTTTTGCCATACCTTTTTGATGACAAACTTGACCAAATAGCGCGGCTTGCTGATCACCTGCAATACCTGCAATAGGAATTTCCATCCCGAAGAGCTCTTGCAATGTATTTCCATAAACTTTACTTGAGGGTTTAACCTCTGGTAACATCTCTAAAGGTATATTCATTGCCTTTAACATTTTTGCATCCCATTCTAATTTCTTAATATTGTAAATCATCGTTCTTGATGCATTGGAGTAATCAGTAACGTGGATTTCTCCTCCTGTTAATTTCCAAATCAGCCAAGTATCCATTGTCCCAAAAAGTAAATCTCCCTTCTTTGCCTTCGCTCTTGCACCTTTTACGTTGTCCAAAATCCATTTTATTTTTGTTCCTGAAAAATAAGCATCCACAACTAATCCTGTATTTTTTTTAACATAATTTTCATAGCCTTGCTTTTTAAGTTTATCACAAAATGGAGCAGTTCGACGATCTTGCCAAACAATGGCATTATGTATTGGCTCACCTGTATTTTTGTCCCATACTAGAGTAGTTTCTCGTTGATTGGTAATACCAATAGCTGAGATTTTATCTGGCTTTATATTATTATTTTTCAAAACATTTTTAGCAACATTCAATTGTGATTGCCAAATTTCTTTAGCATCATGTTCTACCCAACCATTCTTAGGAAAGTACTGCGTAAACTCTTGTTGCTCTACTGCAACAATATTACTTTTTTTATCAAAAATAATTGCTCTTGAACTAGTTGTACCTTGATCTAATGATAGGATATACATATTGGTTAAATATTTTATTGTTAATAAAAGTTGAAAATGTTTTCGTAAAAACAATTTAAAAATATTGTTGTTTCAAACTCGCTAATGTAAATTTGTAGTAAATAAATATTCTCAAATTGAGGATGCCAAATATAGGTAAAAAATAAACTATCGAGAAAATAAAAAATATGACAATTGAATCTGAAACAAAAAATAAGTTGGGCGTAAAAATCACACTAATTCCTTACGAAGAGGTTCCTCAAGTTTCCTCTCGAGACAAAGCTTATGCCAGAGAGGATAGCTGCTTAAGACCATTTTATAAATACCCAACTGAATATGCTTCTTTTGCTCAAGTAATTGAGGATAAAAAGAATGATTATACTAATCGAGATGTTCTTTTCAAAGCCTTGCAGCGACAATATTCAAAATTGGGAGTACCTGAAGAAGTAAAATCTAATATCAATAAATTAAAGTCAGAAAATACTTTTACAATCGTCACTGCACACCAGCCAAGCCTCTTTACTGGGCCATTGTATTATATATACAAAATCATATCTACAATAAACTTAGTAAAAAAGTTAAATACATATTTACCAAATTATCAGTTTGTTCCGATATTTATTACTGGAGGTGAAGATCATGATTTTGAAGAAATGAATCACGTAAACTTATTTTCAAATCAATTAGTCTGGGAAAATAATGAAACTGGATCCGTTGGGGCAATGAAAACAAGTAGCTTGAAAAATGTTTTGAAAGAATTAAAAGTAATCCTCGGCGAAACATTGAATGGAAAAAAAATTTACGAGTTAATGGAACAGACTCATACTAATTTTGATACTTATTCTGATGCTGCACTATCATTGGTAAATGAATTATTCGGTAAGGATGGACTAGTTTGTTTAAATATGAACCAAGCAGATCTCAAACGAGAATTTATTCCTATCATTAGGGACGAAATTTTCAACCAAGTTTCTCAACCATTAGTATTAGCGACAGCTGAAAAGCTAAATGAAGTTGGATTTAAAACACAAGCTTCTCCCAGAGAAATAAATTTCTTTTACCTTAATCATCAAATACGTGAAAGGATTGTTATTAAAAATGACAGATATCATATTTTGAATACTGAAATTTCATTCTCAAAAGAAGAAATGGAGAATGAAATAGAAAACCACCCAGAGCATTTCTCCCCAAATGTAATTATGAGACCTTTATTCCAAGAATTGATCCTACCTAATTTAGCTTATGTCGGCGGTGGTGGTGAATTAGCATATTGGTTAGAAAGAAAAACTCAGTTTGAATATTTTCAATTAAATTTCCCAATGTTGATTCGTAGAAATTCTGCAGTTTGGATTGATAAGGGAACAAAGAAACGTATGAATAAACTAGGATTGATTCCATCTACCCTTTTTCAAGCAACAGAAGATTTAATTAAAAATTTCGTGAAAAAAAATTCGGAAGGTGAATTAAGTTTTTCATCAGAAAAAAAAGAGCTAGAAGCTATTTTTGAAAAAGTAAAAAACAAAACTATTGAAGTTGATGCAAGTTTGGGAAAAACAGTTTTGGCCGAATCTGTTAAGCAAATTAAAAGTTTAGAAAATCTCGAATCTCGAGTGATGCGAGCCGAAAAACAAAAGCATGAAGTCTCTATTAATCAAATACGCAATTTAAAGGAAAAACTTTTTCCAGCTAATGGGTTACAGGAACGCAAGGATAACTTTATGGCCTTTTATTTAAAACATGGAGAGTCGTATTTAGAGACATTAAAGGATACTTTTGACCCATTGGAGAAAAGTTTTATTGTAATTGAAGAATAGTTTTATTTGGATTCACCCATCTTTTGAAAATAAATAAAAAAGATCCCGATATTTGATTTATCAAATATCGGGATCTTTTTTAAAAATTTACTTATCACCTAAAAATAACAGACCAAATCTCCTATCTTTTGTTTTAAATCTTTTCTATCAACGATAAAATCAAGAAATCCGTGATCAAGTAAAAACTCTGAAGTTTGGAATCCTTCGGGGAGATCTTGTTTGATTGTTTCCCTAATTACTCGAGGCCCTGCGAAACCAATTAAGGCCTCAGGCTCAGCGAAGTTAATATCTCCCAACATTGCAAATGAGGCAGTTACTCCCCCAGTTGTAGGATCAGTCATGAATGAAAAATATGGTAGTTTAGCATCCGCTAATTGAGCCAGCTTTACAGAAGTTTTTGCCATTTGCATCAAAGAAAAAGCAGACTCCATCATCCGAGCACCTCCAGATTTAGAGATAATCATAAAAGCGGTTCGATTTTCAATGGAATAATCAATCGCTTTTGCAATTTTTTCTCCTACCACTGACCCCATAGAACCCCCAATAAAAGAAAAGTCCATCGCTGCAATAGTTAAAGACTTTTTATTTGTTTTCCCAGTTGCAACAGTCATTGCATCTAGCAAGCCTGTTTTTTTCTTTGCCACTTCCAACCGCTTATCGTACGGTTTTAAGTCTGTAAAACTTAAGAAATCTTTAGATACTAAATCATCGAATAGCTCTGTGTATTTTCCATCAAAAATTAAATCAAAATAATCTTCAGAACCAATTCTCGCGTGTGCATTACACTTTGGGCATTTATAAAAGTTTTCCTTAAACTCTTTAGTTGTACTTGCTTCTTTGCACTTTTTACATTTATACCACACACCATCTGGGGCATCTTTCTTATTTACCGTTTTGGTAGTAATACCATCTTTAAGCCTCCTAAACCATCCCATAAGTTTTTGATTTTTAGTAGTTTAAATATTGTTATAATTCGAAATGTAAACTCTATTATTTACTGAATCATCTTTATTTTATTAATAAAATATGTTCTTGGGTAATTACAATTTAAAAGGTGAGATATATAAACTGTTTTCTCTGAATCATCTCACTCCGCAAATATAGATAAATACACGAAATAATAGAAAAGTGAATGAATAGATTGAAAATAAATGTTATTTACCTAGTTCTACTTCTTTTAGTATTATTGGCAGTTAAATTCCATTCTCCGGCTTCTTTCACAAATTTGTAATTCCAATTATAATTCAAATTCCGATTTTCAACAACAGTTGATAATGCAAAAATCAGCATTTCCTCTTTTCCTACGAACCCTACATTTAAGGTGTTTCTAGGATTATAACCTAGATTTCTGACCTGCTTGTCATCTCCTTGTATTACCAAAACCTTTCTACTAAAGTCATAGAAATCGTCGCTTGTTATCGAATGGAATATTTTCTGAAATTCATTTCTATTAATATTTCGCCTAATATTATTTACTATAACTAAATCTTGCCCAGTTACCTCCCTATTTTCATAAGCTGGCTTAAAATCATCATGTTCTGTAATTATCTCAAAACAAGTTAAGAAGTCTTGTTTTGATTGCGAAAAAGCAATTAATGAAAGAAATATCAATAAAATTGACAGGACTTGTCTCATATATAGTCTGTTTTACTACTAAATAACCGGAATCTAGTTCAATTAAACTAGTAAGAAAAGCCTTTTACTGTATTTACAAATACTTTAACATTATCCAAGGGTGTGTCGGGATATACACCATGGCCCAAATTTGCAATATGTCCCCCACCAAATTCTTTCAGCATCTTTAATGTTGCAGTTTGTATATTTTCCTGAGAAGAATAAAGCATACAAGGATCTAAATTCCCCTGTAAAACTTGTTGTACATTTAGTTTATCTCTTAAATCACCTACCTTTGTATTCCAATCTACTCCCAAAACTTGACAGTCTAATTTTGAAATCTCTTCCATCGCGAACCAAGCACCTTTTGCAAAAACAATAACAGGAACACCCTCAATTGCATCTACAATTTTTTTGATGTATGGGATGGCAAATTCTGAATATTGATGAGGTGGCAAAATACCCGCCCAAGAATCAAATACCTGGATCATATTTGCACCAGAATGGACTTTCTGTTTCAGATATGCAATTGTCGTTTGAGTTATTTTATCTAATAATAAATGAGCTGCTTTTGGATTCTGGTATAAAAATTTTCGAGCTTTTGAAAACGTTTTACTCCCTGACCCCTCTAACATATATGAAAAAATAGTCCAAGGCGCACCTGCAAATCCAATCAAGGGAACTCTTCCATTCAATTCTTTTTTAGTTACCTCCAATGCATCAAAAACATATTGTAATTCACCCAATACATTTTCTCCCACGCCTAATTTTTCAACATCACTTAATGATTCGATAGTTTTTGGAAACCAGGGGCCTTTCTTTTCCACCATTTCGTATGTTAGTCCCATTGCTTCTGGAATAACTAGAATGTCAGAAAAAATAATAGCAGCATCTACACCCAGTTCATCCACTGGTTGGATAGTTACCTCGGCAGCCAGTTGAGGAGTTTCTACTAACTCTTTAAATCCAGAAAGCTTGCCTCGAAGTGCTCTATACTGTGGCAAAATTCTTCCTGCTTGCCGCATTAACCAAACTGGCGGACGCTCAACTTGCTCTCCGTTAGCTGTTCTAAGTAAAAGATCATTTTCTATTTTCATAATGTAAAATTAAGTTTTTTAAATGTAGATTTTGGCTTTTTGATATTCACTTTTATGTCAGATTTTTTATTAAATCGAGACAAGATTTTTACAAATGAGTAATAATGTAATTCATTAAATAATCTCTAGGTATTTTTCAACAAATCATAATATGTATTACGAAGTGTTTCTCTGCGAAAATGCGGCTTCCTCTAAGTCTCATTTAAATTTTTCACAAATTCCAAAAATTATTGATTCATAATTCTAAATACAGGGAATCGATTCTCGATTTGGTTTAGATTCTATTAGCTTCTTAACAACTTTTGCTATAAACTTAGTAACTCATCCTCCCTTCAAAGGGTTAATGCTGACAATAACAACAGAAATGGTTAAATACTAGCTAAATATTATTCAGCATCTTTGGATAAATACCTTGCCAATAACGGTGCCTTTGTATGGGGATGTTTTTGATTGGTATATTGAAGGAATAAAAGAAATAGATATTCAATAAAAGAACATTTTGAGGAATAAGAATATAGCCGAAATCTTTGAGGAATATTTATTACAAGCTTAGTTGGAAATTATCATGATGGCTATTATTATTATTAAATTGGCTTCATTTGGCTGGGAAATAAATTTTTAGTGATTTAACAACCTAATAATTATTTTACCATTAACTAAATATTTTCAATTTCCTATTGAGGTAAGATTTTTAAAATAAACCAACAGTAGACAGATATCTACCATCAGGAACAACACTTTTCCTAAAACAAAAAAGACTAAATAATATCAACTATCAATTTTACAAGTTGTAAAACATTAACATTTTCCTTTACGGGGAAATTAAAAAAAATGCATTTTGAAAAATAATCCAAAATGCATTTTAAATTTCATTTTTTTTAATTCTGTATAATTTCCTCTAATTGGCTCGTCTCTTCAAGATCTCTAAAATCAACTTCACTAACTCCTGAAATTCCTGGTTCAGCCATGTAGACTCCGTAAATTACATCAACTGCTGCCATAGTCATTTTATTATGAGTCACAATAATAAATTGGGAATCAACAGAAAACCGACGAATAATTTTATTAAACTTTTCAATGTTCGCATCATCCAGTGGTGCATCAACCTCATCAAAAATACAAAAAGGTGCAGGTTTTAAAAGGTACAATGAAAACAACAAAGCAGTTGCTGTCAAAGTTTTCTCTCCTCCGGATAATTGACTGATTGATTGAGGTCGTTTCCCTTTTGGTTTGGCTAGTATTCTAATTTTGGAGTCCAAAGGATTCTCCTCATCTTCCAAAGTGATATCACAATCATCATCCTCTGAGAAAAGTGTACGGAATGCTTCCTTAAAGTAACCTCTAACTTTCTCAAATGCTTCCATAAATTGAGTAGTAGCCTTGAGTTCGATCTCCTTTATAGTTTCGAGTAAAGACTTTTTGGCATCTAAAATATCATTACGCTGTCCTGATATTGTATCGTAACGAACTTTCATTTCATCATATGCTTCAACAGCCATTGGATTTATTTCTCCATAATTATCTAAGCGCCTTTTAAGTTTTGACACTTTCTCTTCTAAATCTTTTGGGTTTAAATTCTCATCAGGAATCTCGTTTATAATTTCATCGATAGCAATATTAAATTCAATTTTTAATCGTTCCCCGATGGAAGCCATATTCAGTTTCAGTTCACTATACTTTTCCTTAAGAGATGAAAGCAATGTAATCGAATTTTGTTTTTTCCGATTCAAGTTTCTTAACTCATCATCAATTTCATTAATCCCACCTCGAGCTTTAAAATAGATCTGTTCCGCTTCAGAAAGATTCTTTTCCTTTTCCTCTTTGAAACCATAATGAACAAGTAATTCTTGTTCAAGTTTTCCAATATCTTCTCTCAAAAAATCTAACTCCTCAGAATTTTCTTCTAAAACTTTTTGGTTTCGAGTTAATCGAAACTTAGTTTCCGCTAAAGTTGATTCCTTGAATTTCAAATCTCGCTGAATGGTTGTCACTTTATTCTGCTGGCGAATAAATTCAATATTCTTTTCATTATAAATTTGAGAAGCCGAACTCAATTGATCAGCCAGTACTCTATAACCATCATCTTTTTCGGAAATTTGCTTTTTGGAGTGATCAGCCACCGCTCTTTTTTCCAAAAGACTTTGTTCAAAACGATCATTTGCAATTACTAAACTTTCAATTAACTTGTTTGCTTGAGCTGATTTGTCATTTACTTCGATAATAAAAGATTCAAAGTTTTCTAAGCGTGTCATCAAAGAAACTTTATTCTGAGCAATCTGACTCAAAGCATCCTTTTCTTCAGAGATTTGGTTGTCTTTTCTTGCTGTTTTTAAATTTTCAATTCTTGACTTTAGATTATAAAAAACTGCAGAAAACTTATTTTCTTCTTTCTCTAATTTTTTTATTTCTAACTCTAACACCTCCAAATTCTTTTTCCTCCCTATTTTCTTCCCTTCGAACAACCCTACAGAGCCACCAGAGATTGAATACTTTCTTTGAACTACTCTTCCACTACGGGAAAGTATTGTTACATTTTTATTAATTAACTCAGGTTGTAAATTATCCGAATCCGACACGATGACATTTTCCAATAAATGACTGAACATATTTAAATACTCCATGTCCGTTTGAACCATATCAATGGCTCGTTTAGTACCAGGAACCATAGTCATTGGAGGAACATAATTTTGAAAAGCATCAAGTACAAAAAAATTAGCCTTTCCTTTTTGTGAATTACCCAACAACTTAATCGCCTCAAACGCATCGTCCATTTTCTGAACTACATAATAATTCAAATAAGGACTCAAATAGTTTTCAATTGCTACTCGAACATCTTCATTTACATAAATTAAATCCGATAGCAAAGTGGATTTACTTGCCCAATTTTTATGATTTTTCAAAAATTTAATAGACTCAGGGAATCCTTCCAAATTATCCACCATGTCCTTGGTGAGTTTAAATTCATTACGCTTAGCATCCAGAGACCGATTTACATTTGCCATATGCTTTGTCAAGTCTTCTAATTCCTTTTCTGCCCCTTCAATATCCTGCTGCCGCTGTGTTTCCTCCTCTTCTAATGCCTTTAGCATATTCAATTTGAAAGATTCGCTTTCTCGGATTTCCTTCAATTTTGATTCCAATGAACCAATTTCAGATTGTCGCCCCTCAACATCTCCTGCACTCCTTTTAATTTCTGCCGACAAATTTTCAATTTGATTAGAGTTAATTGCTTTATTTTTTTCCAACTCAAAAATTTCGCGCTCCACCAGCTGTTGACTCTGCAAAAAATCATCCAACTCAGTTTTCAAATCTCCATGATTCGTTTTGATTTGATCCAGTCGTTGTTTTGCTTTTTCTAACTCATCCTCCAATTGGTCCTCCAATTGTTTATCAAGATTCAAATCACTACGATTGATATCAATTGCTTTTTGAAGTTCTAAAACTTTGGAATCAGCTGAAGTAATTTGTTCTGTTAACTTTGTTTTACTTTGATTAATAAAACCAACTTTTTGTACCGCAATATTTTTTTGGTTTTCCATTTCTCGAATAGAATTAACCAATTCGTTTAATTCTCTTTGAGAATCAGATAACAACTTTTCAGAATCTAAATTCGATTTTTTTTCAGATTCCAAAGTTGCTTCCATGGTTCGAAGTTGGACATCCATCTCTCGAATTTGATCTTCCTCTATTTGGATTTTTTCTGTAAAATCTTTGTTCTTTCCACTAAATGCTGATAGCTTAAATTTTGATAATTCGACACTAAATGATTTGTAATCATTTTTGAGTTCGTAGTATTTTTTTGCTCGTTTGGCTTGTTTCTCAAGCGATTTCAAATTACCTTCGATTTCAAACAATAAATCCTCAACACGATCCAAATCCTCCGTAGTATTTTTCAACTTATTAAGTGTCTCATGTTTTCGTCTCTTATATTTTGAAATACCAGCCGCCTGCTCAAACATTTTACGACGAGAATTATCCTTGTCATTCAGAAGGTCATCAACCATTCCTAAAGCAATTATTGCATAAGAATTGGAACCAATTCCAGTATCCAAGAATAGAGTAGTAATATCTTTTAACCGACAAGGAACATTATTAAGACGATATTCAGAATCCCCACTCCTGTATAAAATACGACTGATTGATACAGTATGATATTCTGTGGGAAGGAGATTTTTAGTATTTTCAAAGGTTAAGGTAACTTGAGCAGTATTCCCTTTTTTCTTCTTCTTAGTTCCATTAAAAATCACGCTTGACATCTTATCCAAACGCAACTCTTTGCTTTTTTGCTCACCTAATACCCATCGAATGGCGTCCACAATATTCGACTTACCTGAACCATTTGGCCCCACAATTCCAATAACGTCCTCACTAAAATTGATTACAGTTTCATTGGCGAAACTTTTGAACCCTTTAATTTCTAATGTTTTTAATCGCATAGCTTGCAAAAATAACATTTTTAAAAACTGAAAAGAACATTTTACTTGGGAAAGTTTTGAGCGAAAAACAGGAAGAAAATAACTACCTGAAAATGAGCAAATTAAACTAAAATATATTTTACATATATTTTTTTGCAATATAAATACCCATCTAATATCAAAAGCCAATTTTCATTGTTAGGTACAACAATATTTAGACAGATATTCTACTCAACAAAAAATATAATTACCTATTGCACAAAAGGTAGTTTCATCAATTTATCTTCATCATAAAATGAATTAATATACCTAATCATTTCTTTTTTATTTTTGGTTGAAATGATAGAACAATCTTTGATTGTTTTAATAATGGCCTTCCTTTTAATTTTTAAAAACCTCCTCGCAGATTTTAAATATGATGCATCACTTCTAAACCCCAAAAAAATTCTTTCCCTTGATGAGGCTAACCTATGTTCTGGTCTCAAACGGACATAGGGAGCATCAACCAAACCTGAAAAATCAAAATCGAACGGAATTAGAATATGCTGACCATTACTGATTAAGACTTTTACATTCCGCATTTCTTGAATAGACCAATCAGAATTCCCAATCATATAATTAAATAATGCGACGGCTTTAATTTGGTTAGTATTATATTTTTCAGGAGCTAAATTGTAGGCATTTTCAACTTTTTCTGCATGAATTCGATCTCGTAGCTGAGCAGTATCTTCAATCAATATACCATATTGGGTGTCTGTATTTCCAGAAATGACATCTTTATAATTTATTTTAACAAATTGTACTCGATAGCTCAAGTTAGTAATCTGGTTGTAAATTTTATATGCCAAATATTCTTTAGCCAAAAGCTGTTTTGCAACCTCTTGATCATTTACACAATGAGTCACTAGCTTCATGTCATTAAACTCAGTTAAGTCCGCTTCAACTAAATCTTGATTTTTAAAATTGAGCTTAAGTGGAGGTAGATTTTCACATTTCATTCTTCGAAACTTACCTCTTTGTTCTACTTTAATATTCCAAGTTTGTAATTCTCCTTTTTGATTATGAAAAGAAAAAATTGCGTTATGCTTTTCTTGGTTCTTTCTATTATTAAAAATTTTAGCTTTATTTAATACTAAATTCACCTCTATTACTTCTTGATAATGGAGTTCATCAAATATACTATTTTTAGTATCAGCATATTTATTAGCTTTAAGTTGAACAGAAAAAAGAAAAAGGGTGATCAAAAATATTGATCTCAGTATGATTAAATTTTTCATCGATTTGAGCTTGAGGCATTTATTAAACAAATACTTTAAAGGGCGACAATAATTACAGAGTCTGTATCTTGTTAAACAAAGAAATGGAAAGTTATAAGAAGGGATAAAAAATTAAGATGAATAATACATTTTTAAAGACAATTGATGGATTCATTTATTGAAAATTGAATTAAGTCAAATCATCCATCAAAAGAAAAGATTAAATTAGACAATTGCATCATACAAAACCTCTACAGGGTGCTTCACATTCTTGCCTGTTCCCTCTAATATTTGATGCCTACAACTTGTACCTGGAGCCACAATTTCTACATCAGTTTTTGCATTTTTAACTTTTGGAAAAAGTACTAAATTACCTATCTGCTGACTGATTTCATAATGTTCTTTTTCATAGCCAAATGATCCAGCCATACCACAACAACCAGAGGGTATAACTTCTACAGAATAATTTTGAGGCAGAGACAATAACCAAATAGTGTCTTCAATATTAGACAACGCCTTTTGATGACAATGCCCATGAAGCAATATATCCTTTTTTTCTTTAGTGAATAAATCAGAGTTGATCTTTCCATTTTTAATTTCACTAGAAAGAAATTCATCAATTAAAAAACAGTTCTCCGCTAGTTCATTTGCTGACTCGATCTTATCCTTTTCCATTAGTCGAGGATACTCGTCTCTAAACGATAAAATTGCTGAAGGTTCAACCCCTATCAGAGGAGTTTCTGAATTAACTATCTTGGAAAAAATAGAAACATTCTCTTTAGCGATTTTTTGTGCACGAGTTAATAACCCCTTAGAGATTGAAGCTCGACCACTTTCAGGATGATCAACTATCTCGACATTATAACCTAAAGTAGCGAGTAGTTTTAAACTTTTAATTCCAATTTCAGTATCATTCCAGTTTGTGAATTCATCGCAAAAGAGATAAACTTTTCTGGAACTATTCATATTCGCCGTGTAATTTTTTTTATACCATTCTCGTAAACTTACAGAATGAATTATTGGCAAGGATCTTTGCGAAGCTATTCCTAATGCTTTTTTTGTGATCCCACTTAATATTGAATTAGTCAAAAAAAAGTTAAAGAGCTTTGGAAAAACGCCTCCTATATGATTTATATTATTAATGTAGGCAAAAGCTCTTGCTCGAAGAGGAATACCATTTGTTTGGTAATATTGGTGTAGAAATTCAGCTCTCAAACTTGACATATCTACATTAGAGGGACATTCAGATGTACACCCCTTACATGACAGGCACAAATCCATGACTTCTTTTATTTCGGGATGATCGAAAGGGTTATCTTTTTTACTTTTTGTTAAAAATTCTCTTAAGATATTTGCGCGTCCTCTAGTAGTTTCTTTCTCATTTCGTGTAGCTTGATAGCTTGGACACATAGTCCCTCCTGAAACTGGTAACTTCCGACAATCTCCAGAGCCATTACATTTTTCAGCGGCACGAAGAATCCCTCCTTCTCTAGAATAATCAAAAATAGTTTTAATTTCAACATATTTTTGCTCTGGTTCATATCGTAAAGAAGTATTCATTGGAGCAGCATTTACAATTTTACCAGGATTGAAAATACTATTTGGATCCCACGTATTTTTAATGTTACAAAATAATTGATAGTTCTCATCACCAACCATCAAAGGTATAAATGCTGCACGCACTCTTCCATCTCCATGCTCACCACTTAGCGAACCATTATATTTTTTCACTAATTCGGCTGAGGCTTTACTAATTTTATAAAATTGTTTGACATCCTCCGATTTTTTTAAATTAAGAATCGGACGTAAATGAATTTCACCTGCCCCAGCATGAGCGTAATAAACGGATCTTTGCCCATATCCCTTCATCATTTCTGAAAACTCAGCAATATAATTGGGTAAATCATCAATTGCTACAGCTGTATCTTCAATGCAAGCAACTGCTTTTTTATCACCCGGAATATTGGCTAAAAGCCCCAACCCAGCACTCCGTAGTTTCCAAACTTGTTTTGTTTTTTCTGCAGGAATTATTGGAAATGCGTAACCTAAATTATTATTTTTAAAGTCTTGAATTAATTCAGAAGCCTGATTTTCTGCATCCAAAATAGTTTCTCCTCGAAATTCAACCATTAAAATTACTTGAGGGTCACCCTCTACAAAAAATCTATTTTTACGTTGTCCTATATTTTCCTTTGTACAGTCTAAAATAATTTTATCCATCAACTCACAAGCAGTTGGCTGATGTTTCATTGCAATCTGTGTCGCCCGTAAACTCTCATCTATAGTGTTAAAATGAGCTGCCAAAACTACATTGTCCGGCAATGGTAATTCATCTAGATTCAGTTTAACCTCCGTTGTAAATGCCAATGTCCCCTCTGATCCACATAATAATTTACAAAAATTAAAAGGTTCCTCAGATTCAGAGAATATTTCAGAATTTAACAAATAATCTAAAGCATAACCTGTATTCCTTCGATGAATATTTACTTTTGGAAAATGTTTACGAATGTTATTCTTATTTTTAACATCTTGTAAAACCTCAAAAACATGTTTGTATAAACTCCCTTCGAGATTTTCAATTTTCAATTTATCATCAAAATCAGATTTTGTTGTTTCTCCAAAAACAACTTCTGATCCATCCGCAAGAATAGTTGTCATTTCTAGCACATGCTCACGAGTTGAACCATAAACAATAGAGGTAGTTCCACAAGAATTGTTCCCCACCATACCTCCTATAGTTGCCCTATTCGCAGTTGATGTTATTGGTGAAAAAAATAAACCATGCGGTTTCAGAAATGCATTTAACTCATCTCGAACAACTCCAGGTTGCACTCTAACCCATTTTTCCTTTTTATTAAAATCTAAAATTTTTGTAAAATTTTTAGAAATATCAACAACAATTCCGTCACCTACACATTGACCTGCAAGAGATGTTCCTGCTGCTCTTGGAATAAGGGAAGTTTTGTTTTGAATAGCAAAAAGAATAAGGTGTTTTAAATCCTGAACATTTTTGGGCAGAGCAACAGCGAGAGGGAGCTCTCGGTAAACAGAAGCATCGGTTGCATATAATACTCGGAGAAGATGATCATAATAGAATTCACCATCTAAGTTATTTTTTAGTTGAACTAAATTCATTCAATCTTTTTATTTTCCACTTTCATAAATCTTCTTCCTCAAGGTTACTGCTCTTAAATCTTCGCCATCATGACTCCAACCTGGTGCATTAAAAATATAATTCCATCGATCTTTCCAAGTTTTAGCACGTCGGACATCTTTCCATATAGCACCATATTCATGGCTCGCTACTTTTATTGGATTATATGTTTCAATATTTACAGTCAATCCATAAATAGGTTTTTCAAAATCCTTTTCCTCAGAAAACGTTCCAAATAATCGATCCCAAATAATTAATACCCCTCCATGATTTCTATCCAAATAACGAATATTACTAGCGTGATGCACACGATGGTGGGAAGGAGTATTCATAAAAAATTCAATTAATGGATTAGCTTTTTTTATCAACTCTGTATGTGTCCAAAATTGATATAAAAGATTAAAAGAATGTACCACGAATATCATTAATGGATCGAAACCCAAAAGAGGAATCCACAACCAAAAGAAATATTTATGCAAACGTTCTCCTGCCCCTTGACGCAACGCAGTTCCAAAATTCATATATTCTGATGAATGGTGTGAAACATGACCTGCCCAAAACAGTCGAACTTCATGATTCATTCTATGAAACCAATAATATGCAAAATCATCTAAGAAAAATAATAATCCAAATGCCCACCATTGTCTTCCTATTAAGTCTCTTAATGGAGACCATTCATGCAAATAATAAAAAGCGACAAAAGCCATTACTTTAGGCAAAAATTCAACTACAGCTGTAATCATTGCCATAGAAAGTGAAGCCAAAAAATCTTTACCTTTATATATTTCTAAATCTTTATACTTCTCATAATACCACTCTGCAGCAACGGCTAATAAAAAAATGGGTAACGCAACTATTAATAATACATCTTGTGATAGTTCTTGGATAGCTGTTGATAATTCCATATAAAATTATTATTAGTTAAACAATAAATACTGATTCAATCAGATTATTATTTGACAAGTTTAAGTAAAATAACAGAGAAATAATAAAATAAAACCTGACCTATCAATTTCTATGAAATCGTATGGCTAGTAATTACAAATGTTATAGCTAACTCTTTAATACCTGTAATACATTTTTCCTGTGCTTAATGACATTTATCAAAAAAGCAGGAAACAATATTTCAAAATATTACTATTAAATTATAATTATTAAAATCTAAATATTAAAAGTTTGGTTCCGGATAACAACCAAAACCAAACTCTTAATATTAGAGGAAACCTAGTAATACATATATGAGTACTGTAACAACTAACAAAATCCAGCTTAATAATTTTGCATATTTCCATTGTTCAATTTCAACAACTCCGGAGTTAGTGATTTTAAACATATTGGTTCGTGGGTACACATTAGAAACTAAATGCATTACACCAACATTTAATACAAACTCGATCCCCCAAATATGAACAAAATGTAGATCAACTTCCAATACAAAATTCAACGTCACATAAAATATTAATCCAAATATCAAACCCACCTTTGCTCCCAATGCAGAAACTTTAGGAAAAAAGAACCCCGCTAAAATTACCGTTGCCATAGGAATGAAAAATATTCCATTCAATTGCTGCAATAGTTGATATAAGCCGTCGGGTGCATTTGCCACGAAAGGGGCAATCAAGATTGCAAATATTGCCAAGCCAGCAGAAACCATTTTTCCCATCCATACAGTCCTCTTTTCATTAGCTAATGGTGAGATATATCTTTTATAAATTCCTAAACTCCAAATTGTAGCTGCACTATTTAAGGCACTATTAAAGGTACTTAAAATTGCACCTACCATGACAGCCACAAAAAATCCAGTCATCCAAACGGGCAAAACTCTTTTGACCAATTGAGGATAAACTGTATCTCTTGCATCTCCATAAAGACTGTCTCCAAAATAATAAAACCCTATTATTCCAGGTAAAACTATGACCAATGGAATTAATATTTTCAAAACTCCTGTATAGAGCAATCCTTTTTGTGCTTCTTTGATGCTTACCGCTCCAAGTGCCCGTTGTATAATCGATTGATGCATTGTCCAAAAATATAACTGGTTAATTATCAGCCCCGTAAATAATACACTAAAAGGAAGTGTAGCATCACGTGAACCTTGACCAATTGAATTTTCATTACTAATTACCTTAAATTTTTCTGGAGCATGGTTAAATACTTTTGTTAAACCATCAACCATATTTCCATCCCCTATATCTAGTAGTGCAAAGATAGGAATGGCTAAACCAGCAATTAATAAACCAAATCCATTTATTGTATCGGTATAAACTACCATTTTTAAACCACCAAAAATTGCATAAATCGAACCGATAAATCCAACAACAACGACGGTTAACCAAAGTCCTTGATTTTGAGAAATCCCTAAAGAGCTAGATATCTCAAAAACACTTTCTATACTCAATGCACCAGAATAAAGAACTATCGGCAAAAGTGTGGTCACAAATGAAATAATTAACATCAAGGCAATTATAGTCCTAGTAAGTCCATCAAATCGTTTTTCTAAAAACTCAGGAATAGTTGTCAAACCCATTTGTAAATATCGTGGAACAAAATACAAAGCAGCTGCAACCAATGCCAAGGCTGAGGTTACTTCCCAAGCAATAATTATTGCACCATTTTCATATGCTGAACCATTCATCCCAATTAAATGCTCTGTTGAAATATTTGTCAACAAAAGCGAACCAGCTATCACCACACCAGTTAAACTCCTTCCTCCTAAGAAATATCCATCAGTAGTATTTAAGCTATCTTTACGAAGTTGCCAAGCAGCAAAAAATGCTACAAAGGCTGTAAATGCGAAAAAACTTAAAAATTGAGTCATGTTCTTGATTTTTTCATTTTACTTTGTGTCTTCAAATTTTCTTCTAAGGACTAAAAAATATTATTCAATTCAAAATGAAAAGTCATTAAGCAAAAATTTCAACGTTACGGTATACTCTTATTTTACGCCTCGGCTGTATTGTTAACTTTTATAGTTCGCGATAATTTCTTCTTTTGGGATACCGTTCAACTCGGATCTATTCATGCTCAATTCTATTTTGATAATAATTTTAGCTTCTTTTTTCTTCCTGAAAATATTGATAGTGGACATCCTCCCACCTTTGGTATTTACATTGCACTTATTTGGAAAATATTTGGAAAAAGTTTAGTTACGAGTCATTTTGCCATGTTACCATTTTTAATGGGAATAATTTTTTATGCAGAGAAACTAGGGAAATACTTTTTCCAAGACTCCATTTTCACTTTTGCATTTATATTGTTACTAATTGTCGATCCTTGTTTAGCCGGTCAAGCTATTTTAGTAACTCCTGATATTGCTATTGCTTTTTTCTTCTTGATGAGTTTAGATGGAGCCTTCAACCAGAAAAGAAAAATATTAGCCATTGGAGTAGCTGGATTATGTTTGATTAGCATGAGAGGAATTATGGTTGCTGCTGCAATTTTTTCATTTGACTTTATTAATTATTTTTTCATTTTGAGAAAAGAATTAAAATTTAAACACATTTCGGTAAACATCCTACCTTATTCATTTGGTGTAGGTATAGGATTGATCTTCTTAATTTTACATTATTTAAATACCGGTTGGATTGGTTATCATGAAAATTCTCCATGGGCGCCTGCTTTTGAGAAAGTTGATTTTCAAGGAGTTTTAAAAAACATAGTAGTCTTAGGATGGCGATTACTTGATTTTGGGAGAATTATTTTATTCCTAGTTTTATTAATTTTAAGTTCTAGTATTTTCAAAGCAAAGTTGCAACTTGATTTAAAGATCAAGCAAATATTAATTTTATTTTCTACCCTAATTTTCTTTTTGACCCCGGCTTTAGTTATCCATAGAATGCTTTTGGGACATCGTTATTTGTTACCAATTTATATAATTATTGATTGCCTTATTCTTTACCTGATTTATAAGTATGTGGAAAGACAAAAATTAAAGACTGCTTTTTTTACCATTTGCTTTCTTGGTTTACTCTCTGGAAACCTTTGGGTTTATCCTAAAAAAATATCTCAAGGATGGGATTCAACATTGGCACATCTACCCTATTACGAATTAAGAACTCAGATGATTGATTTTATCAAAAAAGAGAAAATACCTCTAGAAGAAATCGGCTCTGCGTTTCCTAATCTTTTGTCCCTAAGTTATATCGATTTAAATGAATCGGAGAAACACTTCGCAGAAAAAGATTTATCTAAACAAGAATATATATTCTATTCTAATATTTTCAATGATTTTACAGATGATGAAATTGATGATTTAGAACAAAATTGGACAATGCTAAAAGAAATAAAAAAACTTAACGTTAGCCTCATTTTGTATCAGAAAAAACAATAAATGTCAATTCAAAATCGAGTTTTACCTATTATTGTTTTCTCACAATTCTGCTGTACTTCTCTTTGGTTTGCGGGTAACGCTGTGATGGGTGACCTACTAGAATCTTTTAGTTTAGAAAGTAGTGCATTGGGGCATCTAACATCTGCTGTACAAATTGGATTTATTTTTGGAACTTTAATTTTTGCAATTCTAACAATAGCAGACCGATTTGCAACGTCTAAAGTTTTTTTAATAAGCGCAGTTTTAGGAGCCGTATTTAATCTTGGAACAACTTTCAATAACAATACATTTCCGAGTTTATTTTTCTTTCGATTTATGACTGGTTTTTTTTTGGCTGGCATTTATCCTGTTGGAATGAAAATAGCATCTGATTTCTTTAAAAAGGGTTTAGGGAAATCGTTAGGGTTTTTAGTTGGAGCCTTAGTTTTAGGAACTGCATTGCCACATTTATTAAAAGGATTAGGGACTAATTCCCCTTGGAGATTAATTATTTTTGTCACCTCTGGACTAGCAACCTTAGGTGGTTTCTTAATGTTTACTCTAGTTCCCAACGGCCCATTTCGTAAACAAAGTAAAAGGATTGATTTATCTGCTTTTTTGACCGTCTTTAAAAACAAAGAGTTTCGTTCATCAGCCTTCGGATATTTTGGACATATGTGGGAGTTATATGCTTTTTGGGCATTTGTTCCTGTTATTATTGCAACTTTTTTAAAATTAAATCCTGAAGAAGAGATAAATATATCTCTATTATCATTTATAATCATTGCAGTCGGTGGAATTGGATGTGTGATCGGGGGATATATTTCTCAACATTATGGAATAAAAAAAACTGCTTTTTCAGCTCTTCTATTGTCATGCATTCTTTGCATCCTTTCACCAATAATTTTTTTCTTTTCTTCTAAGATATTCTTAATTTTATATCTTATCATTTGGGGGATCGTGGTCATTGCTGACTCTCCATTATTCTCCACCTTGGTAGCTCAAAATGCAATAGCAGAATCAAAGGGGACAGCGTTGACTATCGTTAATTGCATTGGTTTTTTCATTACAATTTTTAGTATCCAGTTATTAAATAGTTTAGAAAGTCAAATTGACTCAAGGTATATCTATATTACTTTAGCAATAGGTCCAATTATAGGTTTAATCGCTTTAGCTAAAAACACATCCGACGTTCCTCCTTTAAAATAATTCCAACCCAAAAAGACAACTAAATATTCGGAATAAAAAAGCCCAAATATTCATTATGAATATTTGGGCTTTACCTTCTACAATTTGGGAACATCTACAATAATTTGGCATGTACAGCTAAACAATCGCTAATTTTTTCTAATAAGTCTTCCTGGCCAAATGGTTTTCCAACATGGTCATTCATACCAAATAATTTCGCCTTTTCTTTCTCCGTCAAAAATGCTGAAGCTGTTAAAGCAATAATTGGCAGATCTCGTTTCCGTGGATCTAAATTTTTTCTAATTTCAGCAGTTGCTCGATAACCATCCATTTTTGGCATTTGAATGTCCATTAAACAAAGATCGAAATACATTCTTCCAATAGCCTCTAATGCTTCCAGACCATTATCTGCAGTTATTACCTCTATATCAAGTTTCCGTAATAATTTCGCCACAACCAATTGATTGATTTTATTATCTTCTACGAGCAAAACTCTATTGCCTGCTAAATGTGTAAATGATTTCTTTTCTGCTTTTTTGTTTTTATTTCCTTTGGATTTACCATCTGCCATTTTGAATGGAAGGTAAAGAACATAACTAGTGCCTACACCAACTTTTGAAGTTGCTTCAATTCTTCCATTTTGCAAATCAACTAATCTTTTTGTAATAGCTAATTCCAATCCTGAATTTCCATATCCTTCAAAGGTATCAGAAGATTTTCGATTAAAATCAGTAAACATTTCCTCTAATTGTTCTTGATCCATTCCCTCACCAGTATCTGCTATTGACAAAACAATGGTCATATACTTTTTAGACATCTCATATAACTTAGCATTGATTTCAATTACTCCATTTTCAGTTGACGAAATACTATTTGCAATTAAGTTTGTCATGATCTGATTTAATCGAACTGAATCCCCAGTTACCATCTCTGGAATTTTGGCATCCATTGTAATATTAAGACCAATCCCTTTATCCTCTGCCGGTAATTTAAATCTTGTCAATACATCTTCAAAAGTTTGTCGAATAGAAAAATCACGTTTTTCCAAAGTGATTCTACCTGCCTCAATTTTAGAATAATCCAAAACATCATTTATAAACACAACTAAATTATTCGCTGAGAATTGTAACGTTCTCAAATGTTCAACTTGTTCAGGTCTCGGATTTTCTTCTAGCAATAAATGAGTTAAACCAGTAATAATATTCATCGGAGTTCTCATCTCATGTGCCATGGTAGCTAAAAATCTGTCTCTAGCAAAAGATGATTGTTCAATACTTTCTCTTTCCGCCATTTCATCAACGAGCTTACTATTTAAATCATCAAGGTTAACATTCTTTTCTTCCAACATACTATGTTGTAAAGAAATTTCCTCACTTTGCTTTTTAATTTCATCATTCTTAATAATCAAAGTAGCATTATCCCTTTTCTTACGATCATAACCTTTGAATAAACATGTCATAAACAGAATACCTAAACCTAGAAGAGCAAAAAGAAAATAATTGAATTTCTGGTTATAGGTTTCACTTTGCTTTAGAATGGCTATTTCAGCAGTTTGTTTTTCAGCAGCAAATTCAGATTCATATTTTGTGGTTAACTCTAGAAGTGCAGTCGACTTTTCAAAGCTAAATAACTCTTCTTTTTCTTTTACATATGCTAATTGATTAACATAAGCTTTTTTATAATCATTTAACTTATAATATGTATCAGAAATACTTCTATATATCTCTTGTTTTCCTGGTTGAGTTTTTAAAACTTTCAATAACTCAATACTCTTTACCAAGTTTTCTTTTGCTTTATCATTAAGTCCAAGATTGCTATATATAATTCCATAGTTTTTATAACATTCCGCAACCCCTAACTTATCCTCCAATTCCTGCCGTATATCCATTGCTCTCATATTAGCGTCTTCGGCTTCGTAATACGTCCCTTGTTCAATATTTGCAAGTGAGATATTATTAAAGTCGTTTGAAATCCCTTGCAAATCTTCAATAGAACTATTCAAATCCAAAGACATTCTGTAATAGACTAAAGCACCATCAAAATTACCAAGATCTGTCAAAATTCCGCCAATATGACTTGCTGTTTCTGCTGCGCTTTTATAATCCTCCAAATCTCGCTGCAATTGAAATGCCTTATCATAATGCTCCTGAGATTTTCCATAAAGTTTTTTAAATAAATATAAATCAGCTAGATTTTTATTCGTTTCAGCACAGCCTTTCCAATCTTTTAACTCCTCTCTAATAATTAAGGAATTGACTAAGTTCTCTTCACTACTTTCAGGATTTTCTTGTTGAAAAAAAACTACTCCAATGAAATTTTTAGACGTAGCAATCCCAAATTTATCATCATTATTATTTCTGACTTTCAAACTATTTACAAAAAATTTCATTGCATTGGTGTAGTCATACTTGGCCTGACAAACCATTCCTAGCCTATCAAATGCTGTTGCCGCCCCTATTGAGTAATTTGAGACTCTTGCTACATTCAACGCCTCATTTGCGAAGAGATTTGCGTCATCTAATTGCCCATTATTTAATAAAGCCATTGAAGCTTCATTTAAACTATTCACATAAACATCCCCAGTCTGCCCTAAAAAAGTGGATCTAAGACTATCTACAGATATATTACTATTTGCGAAGAATGAACTAGCAAAAAGAAATGTTAACAAAGTAATTAAGGAAAATTTCTTCATCTTATTCGTTTAGATTTTATTGGGTTTATAAGTCTTTTGACTGATTTAATTAAGAAAAAGTGCAAAGCACATCTTTCACCTTAAGTCACATTATAAATAAACAAATTTGATGCCGTTTGCATATATCTTTTCACAATCACCTGTTTTTTGAAAAAAATCATCTTAATTATTATTTTAAATTTGTCTAAAAAAAGGAATTTGATGGTTTTATCGGTCGATGTTAGATTCCTAAATTGATATAAATGGAACAAAAAAAACGATTTCATACTATAGACGCGCTTCGATTTTTTGCCTTTCTTAAGGTTTATTTGTTACATATTCCCTTACAAGGGCAATTTCCATTTTTTTCATTTTTAAAAAGTGGAGGAGGAATTGGAGTTAGTTTCTTTTTCGTTCTGAGTGGATTCCTAATTACATACTTATTAGTTTTTGAAAAAGCACAAAAGGGGCAAATTAACCTTCGAAAGTTTTTCATTCGACGAAGTTTACGGATATACCCAATATTCTTTTTTTTAGTTGGAACTACGTTTCTACTACCAAATGACATAAAAGATGCAATTGGATTCCACATGATAGGTGGAGGATACGATCTTGATTGGAAATTCTCTTTCACATTTATGGAAAACTATAAAATGCTTTTAATGGACAACTTTCCAAAAACGACTCCTCTTTCTGTTTTTTGGTCATTATGCATAGAGGAACATTTTTATATTACTTGGATGGTTGTACTTTTCTTAATTCCCCAAAAACGGACTCTAGAATTCCTATTTTCTTGTATTTTTTTAGCTTGGACAGCACGTTATTTAGATCACATAATTTGGCAAAACTCAATAATCCAGCAAAATGATTTATTTACAAATATGGACTACTTTGCAGTCGGAGGAATACTAGGTTGGATGGTTACAACAAAATATGATAGGGTTGTAAAGTTTATAGAGAGTATTTCCTTATTAAAAAAATATATTTACATACTTGGAGTAATTGTTTTTGTTTTATTCCAGAGCCAGATTTTACCGGAACAACTTTTCTTTCTTTCGATAATTCGTCCCACAATAATTGCAATAATATTTACAGGTTTGATTGCCATTTTTATCCCACCAAAATCTAAGTTGAGAATTAAGGATACAAATCTGACATCCTATTTGGGAAGGATAAGTTTTGGGTTATATGTTTATCATTTAATCTTTGTCCATCTTTTATTCCAGTATTTCTTAAAAGAAAATATACTTCTAGATGACTGGTTTACTATAATTATATTTATAATTTTGACTTTTGGAGGAACTGTTATAGTGAGTGTATTATCATTCCATTTTTTAGAAAAACCTTTTCTAAAATGGAGAAACAAGATCCATCATTAAAGATAAAATAATCTATTATTGGATCGATCTAATTTGTTACTGATAAAATGCTACAAATGCTATAATAATCAGAACTATTCCAACTAATCCACAAAGCCCAGACAATAGTCCGAATAATCCTCCGAAAAGTGGCACCCTTGCTAAGACCCCAATTACTAATGATGCAATAATCAATAACACTCCAATCCTGAATCTACTATCATCCGTTACTCCTCCAAAAAATCTCCTTTGCTTATTATTCCTTATTATTCTTTTTTTCATTCCTCTCATCTCCCATTTATGTTGAAACATTGCTATTTTTTTTTCCAACCTTTTTACTTTTCTATTTTTTCTTTTTAATTTTCTAATTTGCTTTTTGGAAAGATTTGTTTTAGATAGTTCATCAGAAAAATCATCTGACCCACTCTTTTCTATTTTAGGTTTTACATCAAGCACAAATGAATTAGCATCTGGAATCAAAACAAAAAGCATTGAGCATAAGAAGGTTAGTTGAAAGCATTTTTTCATAATTAGAAATCGTTTTTTAATTAAAAAAGAGATTACATATTAGGCCAAAGATCAATCAAAAATATATAATAAATACTATATATACCACTCTTCTTTATATTCTTAAACTCTTAAATTAAGAATTAAGTTTTATCTTGGCCTTTTTAAAATGAACCATAAGAAGTTTTCTCTCAGAATGATCATTATTAATCGCTTTGTAAATAATAAAAATAAATGGATGAGCAATAAAGGAGTAATCCATGTTATTTTATTTTTACTATCCATCCTAGGAGTGAGTTGGTTTTACAATTATTTTGAGATTTTTAATTTCGCACCATTCGGTCCACATAGCTGGAGACAGACAGATTCATGTGCCTTCGTTCAAACTTACTATAATCATGGATTGGATTTTTTTCAACCAAGAATACATCATAATATATTTGGGGAAGGATTTGGAAGTCCCAGCGAGTTTCCAATCTTGTATTATTTATCTGCTATCATTTGGAATCTATTTCAACCACATGATGGTATCTTAAGATTAGTCAATTTTTCTATTTTAAGTTTGGGATATTTTTCAGCTTCAAGGATAACCTTACATTTGACTAATGACCTTTTTTATGCTATTTCTGTTCCTCTACTTTTGATGGGATCTCCCATTCTTGCTTTTTATGGATTCAATTATATCCCAAATATTCCAGCATTAGGATTATCTTTAACAGGCACACTCTTTTTCTATTATTTTTTTAAAACAGAAAAACAGAAATGGCTATTTTTTAGTTGTGTAACTTTCTTATTTGCAGGACTTTTAAAAGTGACCGTTTTAATTCCATTCATAACGATTTTGATAATCTTCTTTTTTGAAAAATTCCATCTGATCAAATTCAAAAAACGAGGGAAAATTTTTAAAAGAGGACGGATTAATCTTTTTCTATTTTTTAGTGTTTCTGCAATAATTATATCGTGGATTTTTTGGGTAAAATATTATAATGATCTACACAGTTGCACAATTTTCATTACCAAAACTCGACCAATCTGGTCACTTTCAAAATCTGCTATTATTGAAACTTGGCAATGGGTAACAATAGATGGAGCACCTGATTATTATCATCGCATCTCTAGATATGTCATTTTTAGTTTAGCTATAATTCTACTTATATTTTTAAGGAAAAAGCAACCTAAAATTTTATATTTTTTTAACCTCTTCATTTTTCTTGGGATGATTGGAACATTCCTCGTTTTTTACCGACAATTCTTTGTTCATGAGTATTACGCTATTGAGATGATGGTTTTCCCTACTTCAGTATTTATCTCCTCTTTTTATTTATTAAAAAATCAATTTTTGAAGGTTGGAAATCATATTTTAACTAAATCGGTCATATTGATTTTTATTATATTCAACTTGATAAATGCACAAAAATTTATAGATAACAAATACCAGGAATCCTATATTTTCAATAAGTCCTATGACCCAAGTTATTCCAAAAAACTAGAAGCTAGAGTTTTTTTGAAAAAACTTGGAATCGAATACCCTCAAAGTGTGATTTCCATTCCTGATATAAGCCCTAACTTCAGTTTGAATTATTTCAACCTAAAAGGATGGAACGAATATGCTATTTCACCTCGGCCATTTACTCCATGGACCTTTTATCAGTTTAAAAAAATGGGAGCTGAATTTTTGATCGTAACTGATGAAGAATATTTAAAACACGAACATTTAAAAGACTTCATTAAACATCCCTTGGGTAGTTTTGAAAATAGTATTTTTGTTTTCGACCTAAGACCAATTGTGGAGCCACAAGACAATTAAGACTTTTATAAAAAATATTTTTTAAGCATAAAATATGACTATACATTTCGGTTTACAATTAGATGATTTAGTTTTCCCAAAAAGTGAAACAACCACTGGAAACACTTCTTATTTAGGAAAACAAGGTTTACTTCACTGCCTTGAATTACATTTAGGTTTGTTAGGTCATCCTAATAACAACGAGCATCTAAGAATCGAACAATACCGACAAGCATTACAAATTCATTTGAGAAATCAAGACAATGCATTCTACAAAGTTTCATTTGATGCTGATCAATTTGCAACTTCAACTACTCTGCTTTTAATGAGAGATGAATTAGTGTTAGCAGGATGGAAATTTGACTTTGACGCAAATACTCCCCAGCGTTTAAGAACTATAGCTGCCATTGAAAATATTTTCAAAAGTAAAGAGAATGAACTAGTATTATCACCAGGATTTGCTGATCGATATAAGGAAGTAATTTTACTTTTAGACAATCATAATCAGCCATTTACACGTATTAACTTAAATGAACCTTTAGATTTTCTTCCGCAACATTTTCAGATTCTATTAAAAAAACTAAAAGCTAATGGTGCTCAATTAATAAGTCAGCAGGATTTAAAAAATTCTGAATATTCAGACCTTTCCGTATTTCAAAAAGTGTTAAAAAAAGACATTTCCATAGTAAAAAAATATACCTTAAAAAATGACGGAAGTTTATTGCTGATAAAATCAAAAAGAGAGACACTTGCTGCTGCTTGGTTAGCTAACTTTTTCCTGAAAAATAAATCATTTCATCCTGTTTGTTTGATACCCGAAAAAAGTAGAACTTTAGATAATGCTTTTATTCAAGAAGGGCTTCCAAGTCTTGGAATTTTATCAGCTTCCTTAGCCCGACCAAGTTTACAGATATTAAAACTTGTGACCACATTTTTATGGCAACCAATTGACCCATATAAAATATTAGAATTTGTGTCTCTTTCCGTCAAGCCATTAGCTAATGATTTAGCATTAGAGATTGCTAGAGTCATGGCTCAAACCCCAGGAATAAATAGTGATCGTTGGCATGCAATGACTTCTAACTATTTTAAAAAATTAGAAGAGATAGCAAAAAAGGATAGCACAATTGATATCAGAGAAATAAAAAATCAATATGATTTTTGGTTTGGAAGAACTAGATACCGAATTGATCAAAAGGTACCAAAAGTGGAAGCAATTGTAATATTTAATTATTTGGAAAACTGGGCAAACCAACAGTTCAAAGATTCAAATGATAAAAATACTTCCATGCAAGTTTTAAGTAGCCAAGCAACCAGGGTTAAAGATTTATTGATGGCACTTCCTGACTCTGAAACTCACTTAACGAATCTTGAACTAGAAAGAATTGTCCGAACAATTTATGAACCATCTCCAATTCAATTTAGGGATACTGAAATGGAAAATTTTCCATTCATCCATGATTCAAGTGCTATATTAGATAGTGTAGATGATCTGGTATGGTGGAATTTTTCAAGTAATGAACCTGATCATTTTTTTTCTAGATGGTATCAAAAAGAGTTAGACTTTTTGAGGAAAAATAAAGTCATATTAATGTCTCCTGAGGATAAGAATCAGCTTTTAATTTGGCAACGTAGCAGACCAGTTTTAAGCACCCAAAAACGTTTAATTTTAGTGATGCCTGAAATGGTTGATGGATCTCCAGTTTTTCCCCATCCACTACATGATGTTCTAGAAGCAACCTTTAATAATATGGACATTATTACATTCAGTGTTGACTCAGAAAAAGGAAAAGAACTAATAAAAAAGCATTTCAACACTCCCGAAAAAATCCTGTTAGAAAAACAAAATTTTGGACGCCCAAAAGCATTTATTAATATTCAAAATCCTGGCAGATTACTACCTAATTACCAAGATGAATCGGGTCGAAATTTTGAAACCTTCACTAGTTTAGAATCACTCTTTTATTACCCTTACCAATGGGTTTTCCGACATAAAATAAAATTACACAAATCCTCTATTTTAAGTATTGTCCAAGATACTACAATGATGGGAAATCTATCACATCGTTTTTTTGAATTATTATTTAGAGAAGACCTTCAAGGCTGGAACAAACGCCAAGTTGAACTTTGGATTGACACAAAAGCAAATTCCTTGCTTGCGAGAGAAGGAGCAGTTTTGTTAATGTACGGAAGAGGTCCTGAGAGAATACGTTTTTTAAATAAAATAAAATATGCTTCCTGGAGTTTAGTCTCACTGATACAAAAAAACGGATGGAAAGTTTTTGAATCTGAGATGGATTTGCAAGGTCAATTCAATCATATTGATATCAGAGCTAAAGCTGATTTAGTGTTAGAAAAAGGCAACGAAAAATTAGTGATAGATCTAAAGTGGCGAGGTGCAACTCGACGAAAAATGATGATAAAAAACGAAGAGGACCTACAACTCGTGATGTATTCTAAATTATTGACCTCTGATGAAACTTGGGCTCACACCGCTTATTTTATCCTTGAAGAAGGTAAAATGATTGCTCGTAATTCATTGGCAATTAAAGAAGTAGAAGCAGTTTCTCCAGATTCAGATCATATCAATATAAATCAATCCATTTTAGAAAAAATGAAAAAAACATATAGCTGGAGACTAGCTCAACTAAAAAAAGGCCAAATCGAAGTAAGAACGGAAAACACTAAAATAGACTTAGAAGAGGAATATTCAGGAGATTTATTTGAACTTTTAGAAATGAAGGATAGTGGAGCATTTTTTGACGATTATCGAACTTTAATTGATGTTTTAGAATAGCTACTAAATTAAAATAATTTATTAATTCTTTAAAGCTTCTCTGACATCTTTTTCCCGACTATAGTATTTGATAAAATCTTTTCCTAAGTTCCAATGAAACCTGGGTCTATGGATAACTTTTATCCTTCTTCCGTAAAGCATTAATCCGATTCCTCTTGCCTTACAAATTTTCTTCAAATCAGTTTGGTTGTTTTTACTCAAAGATTCAAAGCTATCTTTCGAAAATGCTAACCATTTTTCGTTAGCCGGGTATTGTTTAAGTTGATCAATTACATCCATTGTTTGATGACGATAGCTCCTCCAAGTAAGTAATCCATATATTAAAGCGCTAATCAAAAGAGTATAGGTAGGGATTAAAAATCGAAGTAATAGATTATCCATTTTAAAAAAAGCAAAAAAAGCGCCTGAACCTAGGCAACAATAGAAACCCATTTCTAGGCAGTTCTTTATCATAATAAATTCATCCCGATAAGGTTTGAGAGCAGGTAATGTTTTTTTAGATTTAGCTTCTAAACTAACCACAATATTTCCCCAAAAGTAATGTCTAAATGCCAAAAATCCATCAGCTCTTTTACTTCCATATTTCTTTTTTGTAGCCATTTCTATTTTAGAAAAAACCCGATTGCCTCTTGCTTTTCGGCGGTATTTCTTCTCTAAATATTCTTGGGCATTGTTTTGAACAGTTCTTTCGGGAATTAATGTCATTTTTATTATTTGTTAATTTTGATTGACTTATCAAAAACAATTAGTTATCCACCACTAATTCTTTACGAGTTTTTCAAAATATGTTTCAGTTTAGCAGTACATGTAATTACATTGTTGGATTACATAAAAACAATATGATTTAGAGTTTTGTTTGCTTTTTTGGAAGCTTTCCATAATTATCTCCTTCAAAACAGGTTTTAAACATTTGTTATTATGTAACGAGGTATTTAATGAAAAAAAGTCGCTTAAAAACAAGCTACCTTATAAAACCAATATTAGGGACTAACATTTTACTGTTTTTTATGAGAAAAAATCACAGGAATTGAAGTTCAGCGGGTATTTATGTTTTTAAACACCTTTTAAATTCGAAAAAGATATAAATGGCGACCTTTCACAAGTATTAGTGGAAAAAAAGGAATGAATCTGATTATGCGAAATGTATGAAGGAAAAAGACAAATAGGAAAACGAGATGCCAATATCAATCCTTATGGAAGTAATATAAAAAACAGAGTTCATGATCCTAATATTTACAACTGCTACACTCTATAAAAAAGTCTCTAATAGGTTTTAAATACCATTACTATTATTTCCTTTATCATTTCTACCTGATCAATTTTATAACCTAACTATAGTTTAAGAATAACTGACATTTAGATGAATTAAAAAGATCACCACCTAAATTAAAATACATGTGACTATTTCTTTAACATTCGCTAGACTAATTATTATCCATAAACAAAGTATTTTAACTAAATTTACCCTTAAAATAAATTAAAAAACATGAAATACATTTTCCTTTTATTGCCTTTTCTTTTTTCAATAAATCTTTATTCTCAAAAAATTCCTGACTCCACTTTCATTGTGGAAAATTATGATAAGACTGTTTTTGAAATCCCAATGAGAGACGGAGTAAAACTATATACAGTAATTTATTCACCAAAAGATAAAAGTCAATTATTCCCTATTCTTTTGCAGAGAACTTGTTACGGTGTCCGGCCTTACAAAGAAGGAGAATATAAAAAACGTTTAGGTCCTAATAGTTTTTTAATGCGTGACAAATACATTTTCGTTTATCAAGATGTTCGAGGTCGATGGATGTCAGGAGGAAGGTTTGACAATATGAGACCACATATAAAAGGAAATAAATTCAAAAACAAAAAAGATATTGATGAAAGCTCTGACACATATGATACAGTAGATTGGTTGATGAAAAATCTAAAAAATCACAATGGGCGTGTTGGACAATGGGGGATTTCATATCCGGGATTCTATACAGCCGCTGCATTACCAGAAGCTCACCCTGCATTGAAAGCATCTTCCCCTCAAGCTCCTATTGCGGATTTCTTTTTTGATGACTTTCACCATATGGGGGCATTTTTGCAAAGTTACTTGTATGCTTTCCCAGTTTTTGGGGTCAACAAAGAAATGCCCACAACCAAGAGTTGGTATGAGCATGAATGGGATCCATTTGAAAAAGCAGGTGATCCATCAAATGGCTATGAATATAATTTGGGTATAGGATCTTTGAAAAATGTTACAGAGAAAATTTATCCACAAAACTTCTTTTGGGAACAAATAGTTGAACATCCAAATTATGATGAATTTTGGCAAAAAAGATCTATTCTTCCTCATCTAAAAGAGATAGACCATGCTGTGATGACTGTAGGTGGTTGGTTTGATGCAGAGGATTTATATGGTCCATTAAATATTTACAAAAATTTAGAGGCCAACAATCCAGGAATAAAAAATACAATTGTGATGGGACCCTGGAGTCATGGAGATTGGGCAAGAGAAAAAGGAATGCAATCAGTCAATCATATTTACTTTGGCGATAGTATTTCTACCTACTATCAAAAAAATATAGAGGAACCTTTTTTTCGGCATCATTTAAAACAGGAAGGAAACCTAAATTTACCTGAAGCATTTATGTTTGATACAGGAATTAAGGAATGGAAAAAATTTGATATATGGCCTCCAAAAAATAATTTACCAGTTTCATTACGTTTTGAAAAGAGTGGAAAATTAACTATCAATCAACCAGTTGATACTGATGCTGCATTTGATTATTTAAGTGATCCAAATAAGCCGGTTCCGTATCGCTCAGAAATCATACCGGTACGTTTCACACCAAGGCCATTTATGACAGATGATCAAAGACATGCTTCTATGCGTCCTGATGTTTTGACTTTTTCAACTGATACTTTATTAGAAGACTTCACACTCTCTGGAGAAATTTTAGCGAAACTAAATGTTATTCTCTCTGTAACTGATGCTGATTTTGTTGTCAAATTAATTGACGTTTATCCTGCTAACGCAAAAGCAACTAAAGCTACCCCTGATTATGTTACCATGGCAGGTTATCAGCAATTAGTTCGCTCAGAAGTATTTAGGGGACGATTTAGGAATAGCTTCGAAAAACCAGAACCGTTTACTCCGGGTGAAATGGAATCAGTAAATATTCCGCTTCAAGATATTTTACACACTTTTAAAAAAGGTCACAAAGTGATGATTCAAATTCACAGTACTTGGTTCCCATACATTGATCGAAATCCGCAAACTTATATTGAAAATATTTATAAAGCAGAGGAGAAAGATTTTGTTAAAGGAATAATTAAAGTGATGGGTAGTAGTGAAATTCGGATTGGAAAATAAGAAAACAATTTATTTCTCCATTATTCCTCAAAAGAGAAGCAGATAATTTAAATGATTAGCTGCTTCCCTTTTTCTATAATAGAAAAATAGTGAGCCAGTAAGTTATCGATTTTTCATGATCAAAATGCAAAACTAAATTTTTTGTTTTAGATTGATAGTCATCTCAAATTGTAATGGAAAACCTGATCCGTAGCTTTTATATCTCCCGATTACATTTCCTTTGCTCGTATAATGATTCGCTGCCTAAACTTTACTTATAATCGAAATTGATAATGACTAAGTTGTTTAAAGAATTCAACACAATAGAAAAGATGAGTTATCCTTCAAAGGTGGAGATAGCATTTTCTATATTTGGGTTTAATTAAAAAAATAACAAAATAAGTGAGTAAAGTAAAATATTGATTTCACTGAAAAAAAATTAACGAATAATTTAAATTCATCTTTAAATCAAAGTATTCCCTTTTAATTATTATTTTTCAAAAATTACTTTCTTGATGTACCCTCCTTTAATTTTTTCATTAGGTTTTTTTTAAACTATAAATATTTTACTGTGTTCCATTTTATATGAAATCAGCTGTAGTTATCGGTTCTGGAATAGCAGGCATCGCAACGAGTATTCGATTGCGAAAAAAAGGTTATAATGTTGAGGTTTTTGAAGCAAATAACTATCCTGGTGGAAAGTTAACTTCCTTTATTAAAAACGGTTTTCGATTTGATGCTGGACCGTCCTTGCTTACTATGCCAAATTTGGTGGAAGAATTATTTGAATTGTTTGAAGAGGATGCAAGTCAATATTTTCAGTATAAAAAAAAGGAAGTAGTTTGTAACTATTTTTGGGAAGATGGAACTATTTTTTCTGTTGATGCTGATGCTCAAAAATTTGCCAAAGATGCTAGCAAAAAATTTGGGGTTGCTGAAGGTAAAATAACCAATTATCTAAATCGTAGTCGAAAAAAATATGAATTGACTGCCCCGATTTTTTTAGAAAAATCCTTACATCAATCCAGTACTTATTTCTCCAAGGAAACGCTAAGATCGTTCTTGCAATTAGGTTCGATGGATATTATGAATAATTTAAACTACTTGAATAAAAAGAGTTTTCAGGAACCTCACTTAGTTCAAATGTTTAATAGATATGCGACTTACAATGGTTCCTCTCCCTACAAAACTCCTGGCATCATGTCGATGATCCCTCATTTGGAATTGCACCTAGGTACTTTTTTTCCAAAAGGAGGTATGCAGAACATCACAAATAGTTTATATGAATTAGCTACAAAAAAGGGAGTTAATTTTCATTTTTCAAAAAGGGTAAAACGTATTTTAATAGAAAATAAAAGAGCTATAGGCATTGAAACAGAGCAAGAAACAGTAAAAGCAGATTTGGTAATTTCTAACATGGATATTTTCCCTAGCTATAAGAAATTGATGCCTGATGAAAAGCATCCTGAACAAACCCTAAAACAAGAAAGATCGAGTTCCGCCTTGATTTTTTATTGGGGAATTAATCGTATATTTCCAGAGTTAGATTTACATAATATTTTATTTTCCAAAAATTATAAAGATGAGTTTAAAACTATTTTTGAGAAAAAAAATATTAGCGATGATCCTACTATTTATATAAATATCACCTGCAAGGAAGAAAAAAATGATGCACCAAAAGGAAGTGAGAACTGGTTTGTGATGGTAAATACGCCTGGCGATTATGGTCAAAATTGGGAAAAAATAATTGCTTTAACCAAACAACAAATTTTAAAAAAGATAAAAAGAACCTTAGGCGTATCAATTGAAAAATGGATCGTTACAGAAGAAATTCTTAACCCCAAATTAATTGAGAAAAAAACAAGTTCCTATCGAGGATCGCTATATGGGGCTGCAAGTAATTCAAAGTTCGCGGCTTTCCTGAGGCATCCTAATTTTAGTCAAAAAATAAAAAATCTTTATTTTTGTGGCGGTTCTGTTCACCCAGGAGGTGGCATTCCATTATGTTTACTTTCTGCAAAAATTGTAGCAGATCAAATCAAAGAAATCAAAAATCGTTAAATGATAAAATGCTTACATTCAATAAACAAACTATTTCTGTTTTTATAATTTGGCTATTTGTTATATCCGCCATTGTTGGTATCTACTTGGGCTACCTGGGTTGGTTTATTCCAAAAACTCCTCTGAATTTGCTGTTGGGAGCTGGATTACTATTTTGGAATATTCCCATTAATTCTCTAAAAAAAATAGGAATATGGTGTATTGCTTTTTCCGTAGGTATGCTAATAGAAATCATCGGTGTACAAACAGGTAATATTTTCGGCGATTACTATTATGGTGAAAATTTAGGTATAAAATTTAAAGAGGTTCCATATATGATAGGAATCAATTGGGCTGTAATTTCTTTTATAACCGCTGCAATTAGTTCACGACTAACCTCAAATTTTTGGGGATCGGTTATAATCGGATCTTGCCTGATGTTAGGTTTAGATTTTTTGATGGAACCCCTGGCTAGTATTTTTGACTTTTGGCATTTTGAAGGTGGTATTATTCCAATCAAAAACTACATAGCTTGGTTTATAACTTCTTTTTTATTGCAAACCTTAATTCGAAAAACAATAGTCTTTGAGGATTCATATTATCCAATTCATCTTTTTATATCGCAAGTTATTTTTTTTGGATCATGTAATTTAATTCTTTTTTAAAAAAATGGAAGAACTTAATACTTGCCTTTCATGCAAATCACCACAACTTCTATCAGTTCAGAAATCGAAAGCAATGATGCATCCTTCGGATGATATTTTTAACTTTGACCAATGTCAAAATTGTGGATTAGTTTTTTTAAACCCAAGAGTTCCTGAGCATAAATTAGGTGATTTTTATACTGACTTTTATTTGCCTTATCGAGGTGATCAAGCCTGGGGGAAATATGCCAATTTTGTAGCAAGTAGTCAAAAAACAGTTGACAAAAAGAGAGTATCAATAGTAGAAAAACATGTTAGAAATATAACTGAGGCAACTATTTTAGATGTGGGTTGTGGAAAGCCTACTTTTTTAAAAATGCTTTCTGAACAATTTAAATGTCGATCGATTGGTACTGACTTTAGTAATTTCGGTTGGAAAAAAAATCCCTCCGATTATAAGGATTTAGAACTTATAGAAGGCGATATTCATGAATTAAATACTTTACCTAAAGCAGATATAATTACGATGTGGCATTATTTAGAACATGATTATGATCCTGCAAAAACTTTACAAAAATTACTTTCCATATCCAAACCAACTACTCGTCTAATCGTTGAGGTTCCTAACTATGATTCTTATACTCGAAAAAAATATGGTGCAAATTGGGCTGGATATCATACCCCTCGGCACACAGCCTTATACACTCCAAAGACTATGACTAATCTTATGCATCGCAATGGATGGAAGGTGGAATCTACATTTTCTTATGGTAGTTTAGACCCATATATTTTAGATTGGATGAGTCGAAAAGAAGCAGAAGGGATAGATTGGTCTCTATCTATGGAAAGTAAATTTATAAGATTTGTAATCGGTATGATTGGATTTATCCCAAAGTCAATTTTTCAGAAAAAGAAATCCTTGGGTTTTATGACAGTAGTGGCTTCTCCTCAATAAATACTATTTTATTGATTCAAATTACTCAATGGATTTTTTCCTTCCCATGTTCCTAATGATTGATATGGCTGAAAACGGCAAAACATTTCTTCACTATACCAGTCTAATTCTCTTGTTTTTTGAATAGCAACTTTATGGGCTTCGCTTTGATAAGCAAATTTTTTCAAGGCCTCCATATTTTTCCAAATACTAAAAGTTGCCATTTGTATCACTGGGATTTCTCCTATTCCTTTGGTGTAGATTAAACCATCATTGTTCAAAAGTGGTTTTTCAGAGGTGGGGACATATTTCCAGAAAGAAAATAACTTATTCCACCTAATTGTTGCTCGAGTAATAATACACAACAGCTCGTTTGAGGTATCCAAATCCGAGTGAATTTGAAATGGATTTCTTTGAGACCAGCTTCCACGAGCTAAGATGTTTTTCATAAAAATAGTCCAACGCTCTGAGGAATGATTTTTATACTTTTGAAATAATTCTGATCTCTCGAAAAAATCAATAGCACATTTTTCATCTTTCCAAACAATCAATAAGGCATAAGTCGACCAATCCGGAAATAAATCAAAACCTCTTCCTTTACCACTTCCCATCAATTTATAAAATTGAATCCCTGATTCTTTAGCCAAATAAGTATGAGCAAATTGCATCATTCCGAATGCCCAAATTTTGGTACGCCAATTTTTATATTTTAAAAAAGTAAGTGTTGTAATATTTGAAGCCAATGATATTGATTTAATTATTTGCTAAACTGATCTATAACTAACACAACAATTATTTATTGGATCAGTTGTAATTTATTATTCTTGAATTTTTATAGTTAATGCAGCCATTTCAACAATATCTCCATTTCTTAATTTTTTCCGCTTTCGAAACTCTAACATCCCATTAACTTTTACTGAACCCTCTTCTACCATCATTTTAGCGTGACCTCCACTTTGAGCAATATTTTTGAGCTTAAGTAATTTTATCAACTCGATAAACTCATCATCAGGTCTTAAAGTAAATGTATCTTTTTCCATGATTTATTTATTTTCAAATCTAATTAATACCTTTTTTCATTTAATTATAAAAGTAAAAAGCCATCCATGAAATACTCATAAATGGCTTTCTAAAATTAACTTTTTTTATTTAAAAATACTTAATCGTTAAATCAATTAATCTTTGTTTAAAATTATTGTAGGGAGGCATTAGAAGATCCAAAGCATTTGGAATATGTTGCTTTAGTACTCCTCTGGCATTCGAAAAAGCTTCAAATCCGTACCATCCGTGACTTTTTCCAATTCCACTATTATTCGAGCCACCAAAAGGAAGATTAGCATTAAAAAAATGGACTGCATTGTGATTTATACAAGTTCCACCTGCTCTAGTATTTTCAATGATTCTATTTTGATTTTTCCTACTACTACTATATATATATAGTGCTAGTGGCTTTTCCTTAGAATTAATTTCATCTATCACTTCTTGCAAATCAGTAAAACCATAAACAGGTAAAACTGGACCAAAAATCTCTTCAGTCATCAAAGAAGAATTCTTAGAGACATTAGTCATGATAGTTGGCGAAATATAATCTTGATCTCCATCAAAATCTCCACCGATCTCTATTTTTGCTCCTTTTACCATAGCGTCGTCAACATAACTTTTCACTCTCTCAAAATGTCGATTATTAACAATCCGATTGTATGATTTCTCATTTAATGCATTTTCAGTAAAGAAAATTTTCAAGTGTTCCTTTACCGCAGTAATAAATGCTTCCTTTTTACTTTCGTGTACAAATAGGTAATCTGGGGCGATACAAATCTGCCCATTATTTATAAACTTCCCCCAAGCAACCCTTCGGGCAGCCATATCAATATTAGCAGTTTCATCAACGATAGTTGGAGATTTCCCACCAAGCTCCAAAGTAACAGAAGTCAAATGTTTTGAAGCTGCTTCCATTACTATTTTTCCAATGTGAGGCGCCCCAGTAAAAAAAGTATGATTAAATGGTAAAGCCAATAATGCTTGAGAAGTAGCAACTCCTCCTTCCAAAACAGCAACCTCATTCTCTTCGTAAATTTCTTCAATAATTTTTTTCATTAAAGCAGATATATGAGGAGTATTCTCTGATGGTTTAACCATAACAGTATTACCTGCAGCAATTGCTGAAACTAATGGCCCAAAGGTCAAATTCAACGGAAAATTCCATGGTGCAATGATCAAAACAACCCCTTTAGGTTCGTATTTAATATAGGAACTAGAGCCCAACATAGAAATAGGAGTACTCACTTTATGTTTTCTCATCCATTTATTTAGATGACTTTTTGTATGTTTTAATTCACTTGTAACTGGGTAAATTTCTGTTAAATCTACTTCACTAGGATGTTTTCTAAAATCATTATACAAAGCATCTTTAATCTCATTTCGATATTTTAAAACAGCCTTATGTAACTTTTCCAATTTAGCGTATCGTTGTGAAGCTGAGGAATTTGCTATATCGAATTGGTTCTTTTTTTGAAGCTCAAAAATTCTATTAATGTCTGAGACATTAGTTTCGACTGGGAAAGTTAAAGTTGCACTCATAGATATTTATTTGTTTTGAGTAATGATAAAACTAAGTATTAACCATTTAATTTAAACCACTAAACTTAATACTTTATTTTTAGAAAATAATATATTGACGTTAATTAATGACATAAAGCAATAGGAGACTTTGGTTTAGAAAGAATGGCTAAAAAAAATAATGAGTCTAAACCAATTGAACAGGTTTATTTAAAAGCTAACATGACATTTTGTTTTTGCAGCCATTATAGTCAATCATCAATAACACAGTTTTTAATGCTCACAATCTCTGAGAAATCTGTGCTAAAAACGATAAGATGAAGAAACAAGTACCTATTATTTTTTTGACTAATTACCACAATTTCATAAAGATACAATTGAAAGAATGGTACGAAATAAAAAGAAAATTTACTCCTTATTTTGATTTTAATTATATCAAAAAATTATTTTTCTTACAAGTACTTCTTTCTCTTTAGCCATCAAATGAAGAAAATGGATACCTTCCATTTTTTTAGATAAATTTATATTCTGAATACCTTTTGAGGTGAAAACACCACTTTCTATTATCTTCCCATTAACATCAAACAATTTCCAAGTAGTAAAATTCAAATCAGATTTTACTTTAATTGCATCATAAAACAAAGCTGGATTAGGAGATATAACTGTATTGTAATTTTCTACTAAATCTTCATTTCGGTTAACTCCACAAAAATTAAAAAAATCAAATGCTTCCGTTATTCTATTACCATTATTAAAATCGAAAAAACCCACATTTTCATACGATGACCCTTGCCCCCATTGATCACAGAGTGAAGAAGTCATCCAAGCAGGCTCCCAATATAAAACTCCAGAACCACCATTTATTTCAACAGTTTCAGCCAGATCAAGAAGGAAATTTTTCTGTCCTTCTGCAGTAATAGGATAATTTATAGTTGTACCATTATTCCCTATAAAATTATTATAGCTATCAGCACTCGAGTTTGTCCATTTAAACCCAGTTTCAAAAATCATAACTTCTTTGGAAAAGGTATTTACTAAATCTTGTACGATTTGACCAATATCGGCTAAAGATTTTTCTGGAGAAAAAAATGGATAATAAGAGACTCCAATAATGTCAAAATTCGTAATTTCTTTTTCATAAAAAAGTTCTAATAGCCATACCGCAGTTGACTCTGTTACATGAATAGCTTTCTTAATATTTGTATTATTGAATTGATTAAAATCATCAATTATTGTAAAAACAAAATTATATTTCTCTGCATCATTCGGCCAATCCCAACCATTGGTTGTCGAAGTTTCGTCAATGAACCCCCAAGTAGTTTCATTCCCAACACTTACAATATCTGGAACTGTATTCTGGGCATATAATTTATTTAAAACATCATTCGTGTATTCTCCAATAGAATCTAACAATGTAGATTGGTCTAACCCCATCCATATTTTCGGCATTTGTTGTTTAGAAGGATCAACAAAATAATCACTGTAATGGATCGACAGTTTAAATTGCATTCCATTCGATTTAATTCTTTCCGCTGCAATCAATAGATCATTCAAATTAGAATTAGAAATTGAATTACCACAAAAGTCTGTTAGATTTTCAGGAGTATGCCAAAGTCGAAGTCTAATCATTTTAGCTCCCTCAGCTGCAAACAATTCAAAAGGATCAACCGTATCACCATTTGCATCTTGATAGATTCCACCATTAGATTCTACAGCATTCACATATGACAAATCTGCTCCAGTTGTAAAACATTGAGAAAACGTTAAAGTAATGTTATAAAAAAACAATACTACCATTAATTCAATAACGATAATCTTTTTCATGTTATAATTTTTTTAGAAAAGCAACTAAATCTCTAATTTCTTTTTTCTTTAGAACCGAACCCATTGGTAACATGCTAGATGGAAGACTTTGACTTTCTGCAATATCAACCTGAGGAATAGTTCGAATATCTTCCTTCCCCAATTTCAACTTCACGTGTTCCTTCGTTCGTTCCATCACTATTCCCGCTTCGTTAGTTCCATCTTTTAAAGTAAGTGAAACTACTTCATAACCAATGGCATACTCCGAACTTGGAGTAATCAAAGATGCTAGAATCTGCTTCTTAGTCAATCGTTTCCCTAAGTCTTCCAAACCAGGGCCAGCGTTCCCTCCATACTCAAATATCGCATGACATTTAGTACATTGCGCAGCCTCATTGTTATAAAAAACAAACTGCCCCTTTTCTTCATTTCCACCAGCAAGTGTCTCTTGAAATAAGCTCAATGGGTCAGTCATAGGTTTAGAGTCATGGTAAATTTTTAACTTCTCTAACAACTTTGCGTCACCATTTTTCTCGACAGCAACAAGCACATCCAAACTTAATTCAGGTTTCAATGTTCCTTTAATTAATTCATCTAAATATTTCTCCATTAAATCATATGCGGCTTTACTTTTGAATTTTTGTAGCGCTGTAAATGCAGCTTGCTGTTCTTCCACAGAACCATTATTAATGATTTTCCCAAAAAGTAAAACTGCTTTCCCCTCTTCAATTTTTGAGTCAGGAAGAATTTCTAATGCTTTTGACCGAACAGTATTTTCCTTATCTTTTAATCCTATTTCTAAAGCAGCTTCCAATTCATTGGCACTCAATTTATTCATGGCAACCAAAACAGCACTTCTAACTTTAGGGTTTTTACTCACTCCAATCAAAGTCAATAATTCTGGAGATTTTTCTTTTATCCCCATCCTTGCGATTGCATTAACTGTTGCATATTGAATAGCATAATCATCTTCTTGTAACAATGTATTTACATTTTCTGAAAAAACACTCTTGACAGCACTACCATCTCGCTCAATCACGCCTCGATAACGTCCATCAACACGATCAAAAACGGAAGGTTTTGCCCATGTACTTAAAGCTTCTATTGCTTCTGCACGCATATCAGAAGGGGCAGATTTTCGTTTAATGAACTCAATAAGTAAAGTGATATTTTCACTCTCCCCTACTCTTATATTTGCGTTGATTGCTCTTCGCAAAAGGGCCTCAGAGGTAAACCGAGTTTCTTTTAAAACATTTGCTAAAGCAGGTAAGGCTTCCTCGATAGAAAAATCATCGTTGATTCCACGAGCAGCCTCTGTTACAATATATTCGTCAGGATCATTTAAAAATTCAGCAATTACAGGATTACCCATTTTCCTTAGAGCAACTACTGCAATTGTCCTTTGTGATTTTGAATCACTATCTACTAGTGCAAATAATGGAGAAGCACGACCAATTCTACCTAATGCAATCATTCCTGCAGCGCGCAACCAAGTATCTTTCCCCTCATCTTTTTCCAACATTTGTAAAATAGGAATTACTGCATTTGGTTCCTCAATTCTCCCTAGAGCCTCTGCACAAAACATTTGAACTCTCGGGTCTAAATTCTTTAGAGCAGCAATCAAAATTGGAACAGCAGGCTTATATTTCACATCACCTAGCATTTTTGCAGCTTGAGCACAAATTTCTAAATCCTTATCTTTTAAAAAATTAATAAAAATTTTAGCTTTTTCTTTATCTCCATTTCTAGCAAGTTGTGCTATACCCCACATAGAATGAATTCGTGCAAGTGTATAACCAGAATTCCTCAAAACATCCACAAAAACATCATACCCCTTCTCCCCTCTTTCCACCAATTCAAATTGAGCTTTTTGCCGAATTCGCATATCTCTATGTCCTAAGCAAACTCTTAATTTTGGGAAATCCACTTTTGAAAAATCCTCTTGAACCAATCGATTAGTCTCTATTCTTATATCAGATTTTTTTTCGCTTGGCATATCTAATTTCCAAATCCGACCTTCATTTTTAGTACTCCACCCATTGATCCAATCTCCGAAGTATAATGCACCATCAGGACCAAAATCCAATCCAGTTGGCAGTAATCCTTTCACAACTTCCATTGTAGTATCTAAGGAATAACTCGCTCCATCTTTTTTCAATGTAAAAGCATGAATTGGTGAAATAGCAGGTCCTCCTCTAAATTCAGCAATAAAAAAATGATCTTTCCACACTGGTCCAAGTGCAGTACCAGGATTATAAACCATTCCCGTTGGACCATTGACGTAATTCATAATTGGAGGAAGAAAATAAGCTGCTTGGCCCTCCCAACGAGGAAGGTGCATCTTCTCGTCCATCCAAACTTTGTATGCATTATTATCCGGGTCAGTATATTTCCCGAATTGCCAATTAATTCTCCAGCCTGTATCTGAACCATCAATTAAGTAAACTAATCGCTCTCGTTCACCCTTATGATCTCCATCATTATCTACCGAGATGACATTTCCGTATTTATCAAAAACGAATTCATGAGTATTTCGAACACCATGTGCAAAGACCTCAAAATTACTCCCATCCGGTTCTGAACGAACGACAACTCCTCGATTAGGATATTTCCAATGCTTGCCTTCTCTATCAACTACATTCATCCCAATATCTCCAATGCCCCACCAAATCCTACCATCTGGTCCAGTCTTAACTCCCGACATACCATGAGCACCAAAACCAATGTGAACTGCAAAACCATGACTAATTGATTGAGTCCAATCTGCAATTCCATCACCGTCATCGTCTTTTGTTCGCCATAAATCTGGGCCAACCGAAATATAAACTTCACCATTATGAAATTCTACTCCATTTGCTAAATCTGTAATTTCCTCAGAAAAATCTTGTAAATACATTTGTGCTCGGTCAGCAAATCCATTCCCTGACTGATCTTCAACAAACCAAATTTCCTCTTTTTCGACAGTCAAGTCTTTCCAATCTCGAACACCATCGTTATTCAAATCTTTAAGAAATCTCTTCGAATCCTCATTTTCATTGGCAAAGGTTTTTCTTAAAAATGCCCGACGATCTTCCACCGTCTGAAATGAAATAGAAGCGACCATCCAATCTCTATGGCCTCTAATATCAAATTCAGAGTTGGTTAATCTTTTACTACTTGCATAATAGATTTGACCATTAGGAGCAACACTTATTGCTACTGGATCTTGCACTAAAGAATCAGATGCCCAGAGTGATAATTCTAATCCATCAGCCACCTCTACTGAAACTTCATCTCGAATTCTTAGTGCTAGCTCTTTAGCCTTAGTTGATTCAAATTCTAAAATCCTGGTAGGGTATTTTTGTTTTTTTTCTTTCAAACAACTAAAAAAAACTATTCCTGAAAGGAAGAGGATTAGGAATTGAAAATATTTAATTTTTCTCATTTATTTTCTATTACGTTTTATTAACTAAAGGTAAAAGGTATGTTGGAGAAAGGATGATAATTGAGAGGTTATTTTTTTACACCGAATAAAAATAATACTGCTTTTTTATTTTCCTAGAGTGTACAAATAATAATTCTCATTTTTCACACTATAATTATCAAAACTTTTCCAAAGTAATGCATTGGGATATCGCCTATTATCTAATTTTTGGGGAGAGATTATTATTATCCGATTTACCTTCTTATAATCTGCAAAAAGTTGAAGTTCTTTCTCCGATGGCAAATAAACTTTTTCTACCCACTTGAAGAATGTAAAAGTTTCTCCCTCTGGCAAAGAGTAAAACTTCCTATTTGCATATCCGACAACTGGAGCAATTTCAAATTTGTTAATCGCAACAATAGAAGCTTTTTCTGGTACATCCTTTTTTATAAATTCTGCAGTCATTTTTGCATTCGAAAATGGATGATTGATTTCCTTTTCCATTGCTAAATAGGAATAATGAATTTGAAAAATAAAAATACTGAGCAAAAAACCAGTTTGCAATAAATCTAATTTTGATTCGCTTTTATTTATTTTTAAAAAAAATAATTGCAACATCATCAGAAAAAAAATAAAAAACATACCCCATTGTCGAACTCCTCCTGTATAAATCGTTATCAAAAAAATAAAATATCCAAACATGAAAAATAAAACTGTATATAATATATTCCTCTCTTTTCTAAATAAATAAATCAAACCACTTACAACTAAAACACTAAAAATTAAGCCTAACTCATTTACACCAAAAACATTCGTATCTGGGATGGATCCGATCCAAAAAGTATTGGCCAACATCCCTTGGAATCCTTTGAAAAATATTTCTCCACTCAAAGGCTTTGACAAATAAGCTCTAGATAAATCAACCTCATTTGTGCGAGGGAAAACTGAAATCAGAAAAATAATTACACCTCCAAAACAACTCCACATTAAGGTGGAAAAAGTTTTATCTTTCATTACAGAACTGAATTTTTGTAAACCATTTTTCTCCAAAAAAATATAAAACAATAATGCACCAGCCATCATCACAGCATAAACTTCAGTTTGGCAAAACAGGAAAAATAGCAATGCTAGAATCTTTAAATTTCGAGATCCCTGAGCATCCCTAGTAGAAATAACTTTTGGCAACAACAGTGCAATTGCAAATCCAATTAACATCACAAACGCGTAACCTCGACTGACTATTCCATATTCAAAAAACGGATAATAACTCAATAGAATCAATCCTTTTAGCCATATCGGAATTTGAAACCGAAACCAAACTAAAGTATAAGCTCCGATTATTAAAGAGGCATGTGCCAACTGAATAAACAACTCATCATTTCCACCATATGATAGCAAACTCCAAACCTTTAAGTATAAATACCATAGAGCTGGGTGACCTTCATAATACAATGAACCTAACAATTCACCCCAACCCATGTCGCGAGCCATCAACCATGCTTGCCACTCATCTTTCCATAACTCATGATAGGTGAATTTTGAATACAAAAAGAAAACAATGAAGCTTATGTATAAACCGATAAAAATTAGAGTTGGAATTTTCCTATTGAAAAAAAACATGAAGTAGTTTAATTTTGATGGAAACAAATGTAATAAAAAAAGGCTTCCGATTAGATTAATCCCGTTTCTAATTCCATGTAAATAACAACTCATTTACAAAAACGATAAATACCATAGCCCTATTATTGGGAATAGTTTTTGGTACTTTTTAAAAGTAATTAATCAAAAACCACTAATCTGCAATCAATCTATTTCTTACCAACAATTTAAATTCAAACTTAACATTTACATCCTCCAATATCCTTACTTGTATTTAAAATGCCTTTCTATGTTCTTATTGTACAAGACTTTTTAGATAAATTTTACATTTCTGGATTTAGAATCAATGATTTTATTCTTAAAATCATATTGATTTGCATTTGGATCTTTAGAACACATAAAAGAAACTAAAAGAGGTTTAGACAAAATTAACCGAGTTTTAACAAATGTTTGATGACTTACTCATTCCTAATAAAACAAAAGCATAGCTAATTGATGGTGACTTAAAATATAAAGTTGTTTCACTTTGAAATTGCCACAAAATTTTTTGATTATAATATTAATTAGCTTCGTTTTTTTACATTACCATGAAGGCCAAATACCTTCCATTACTTACCTTTGTGGCATGGAATTAAAACAAGTATTAACACGAGAAAAATCTGCAGCTCTATTTGCAGAAGCTAAAGAATATTTTCCTGGTGGAGTTAATTCACCAGTCCGAGCATTCAAGTCAGTTTCAGGTCCACCTCTCTTTATCAAACATGGACAAGGTTGCAGAATTACAGATGAAGATGATAATATCTATATCGACTTTTGTTGCTCTTGGGGACCACTGATTTTAGGACATAATAACGATCATATCCGAGAGTCTGTAATCAAAACAATTGCGCATGGAACTTCATTTGGAACACCAACCAAATTAGGAAATGAGCTGGGAAAATTGATTATTGAAAATAATCGATTTATTGAGAAAATTCGTTTCGTTAGTTCAGGAACAGAGGCTGTGATGAGTGCTATTCGATTGGCTCGCGGAGCGACTGGTAAAAGTAAAGTGGTGAAATTTGAAGGATGTTATCATGGACATGTCGACAGTCTATTAGTTAAAGCAGGAAGTGGTCTAGCAACATTTGGAGAAAGTACATCAGCAGGAATTCCAGAAAGTTTTGTGAAAGAAACATTAGTTATTCCTTTGAACAATCGAAATGCAATAGAAGATGTTTTAGAACAACATGCACACGAAATTGCTTGCATTATTATTGAACCAATCCCTGCCAATAATGGATTACTTCTCCAGGACAAAGATTATTTGGTCTTTCTCCGTGAAAAGTGCACAGAGTATGGGGTACTATTAATCTTTGATGAGGTAATTTCTGGGTTTAGAGTTGGATATGAGGGCGCTGCTGGTCTTTACAATATCCAGCCAGACATCGTTACATATGGAAAAATCATTGGAGGAGGAATGCCAGTTGGGGCATACGGAGCAAGTAAAGAAATCATGAGCAATATCGCCCCAGAGGGTGCAGTCTATCAAGCAGGAACACTCTCTGCAAATCCAGTTGCAATGTCTGCTGGTTTTGCTGCTTGTGAATTATTAGTTCAAGATGGTTTTTATAAAACCATGGAAAACAAAACAAAATACTTTGTTCGATTGTTAGAAGCTTTCTGTCAAATAAATAATTATGAAGTTACTTTTCCAACTATCGGCTCTATATTTTGGGTAGCGTTTACGAACAAAAGAATCCAAATCTCCGACCAGATTGATCCAAAAAGTATGGAGAAATTTAAAATTTTGCATCATGAATTATTGCAAAGGGGAGTCTACCTTGGACCATCTGGATATGAAGTTGGCTTTATTTCCTCTGCACACACCATAGATGATTTGGAAAAAGCAGCAATTATTATTTCAGAATGTTTGCACATCGTATTTAAATAATGATTAATTTTCGTTAAATAGACTGATCAGTTACCAAACATTAGGAAAATATGCTAACAAATCTAAAGCTACGGCTTTTATCATATTTAGTTATTTTATACATGCTCGTCGCCTTTGCGTGGTGGTCAGTGTTACTATACTCAAAAAACAAAGATGCTTATTATGCTAAAATAGAGTTATTAAAAATTGGAATGTCTGCGGAAGGAATATATCGTTCCAATGAACACTTTTTACATACAAAAGAATACCTTGAATTGACTAAAAAATACCAGAGACAAGAATGGATGATTTTTGGAGAGGCAAGTGTTTTTATTATTAGTTTGGTAATAGGTATATGGTTAATTAATCGAGGATATAATAAGGAAATTGAAATTGCACACCAACGAAGAAACTTTCTTTTATCAATTACTCATGAATTAAAATCTCCTATTGCTAGTATTCGATTAGTTCTAGAAACTTTTATTAAACGAAAATTAAATCCTGAGCAAATTGAACGGTTTGGAAAAAATGCAATTAAAGATTCAGAACGACTAAACGAGTTAGTCAATAATTTGCTCTTTGCTGCTAAGCTAGAATCTGCTTATCAACCTCATTTAGAGCCAGTTCGATTAGATTATCTTATCAATAATATAGTTGATTCAATAAGTGAAAAACATCCAAAAGTTATATTCCTTAAAAACATTCAAAATGGAATTCCAATTATTGAGGGTGATCAAAATGGAATAGTTTCAGTAATCACAAACTTGGTTGAAAATGCAATAAAATATAATTTTACAACGCAACCTAAAATCGAAATTGACCTACAACAAGGAAATGAAAAAATATTTTTAAATATATCTGATAACGGAATTGGCATTTCTGATCGAGAAAAAAATAAAATATTTGAACGTTTTTATCGAGTAGGAAATGAAGACACAAGAAGAACTAAAGGGACAGGTTTAGGTTTATACATTGTATCTCAAATTGTAAAGGCTCATCAAGGTAAGATCACGGTAGCTGATAATATTCCCAAAGGAACAATCTTTAAAATAGTTCTTCCTAAAAAATAATTTTTATCATAATTTAAAATGTCAAAGAATGAGAATCTTACTTGTTGAAGATGAAGAAAATATTAGAGATGTCGTCAAACTAAATTTGGAATTAGAAGATTATGAGGTTATTACCTCCGGAAATGGAAAAGACGCATTAAAAAAAATTGAAGAACAACATTTTGATTTATTGATTTTGGATGTAATGCTTCCTGATGTCGATGGTTACCAAATATGCGAGCAAGTCCGTCTATCAAATATGGAAGTACCTATTATATTTTTAACAGCCAAAGACACTTCGCTAGACAGGATTAATGGACTCAAAAAGGGAGCCGACGATTATTTAACGAAACCTTTTCACTTGGAAGAGTTGCTATTAAGGGTCAATAATTTGATAAAACGAAGCAGTAAGTCATCCGAAAATGTTTTAAAAATTTATACCTTTGGCAACAATAAAATCAATTTCACCACTTTTGTAGCAGAAACTATCAATGGAAGTTTTAACCTAACCAAAAAGGAGGTTAAGTTACTAAAGTTACTAATCGATAGAAAAGATGAAGTAGTATCAAGGCAACAAATTCTTCAATCAGTTTGGGGATATGATGTCTATCCTTCGACTAGAACAATTGATAATTTTATCCTCTCGTTTAGAAAATATTTTGAAAAAAATCCAAGAGAACCCAAGCACTTTTTATCAATACGAGGTGTTGGTTATAAGTTTAATGCATTACAATAATAATTTTTTTGAACTAACCTTGCTTTGTTACGAAACCAAAGATGTAAATAGTAATAAAAGGATAATCTTGAGTTTCACCTCCTATATATTTTACAAAATGCAGGAATAAAGATCATTTATTTTAAAAAAAGTTTTATTTTTTTTTTGAGTTAGTTTTTTTTTGAGTTATGTTTACATCATAAAGGAATTTTATACTACAGTTATTAGTATTGTCGCCAAATCAATTGTTTTCCAAGAACCCATATTAAAAGAAATTATATCAATAATCCTTTATTGGTAAAGAAAAGGGTGTTGTTTTATATAATAAGTTTTCTGTATGAGAGAGGTAGCAACTTTTAGTTGTTACCCTCTTTTTTTTTGAAAATTCTCCGCTTATTCATCTCCCCTCTCAATCAAAAAATGTTACTTTTTTATTTTTCATCATTAGGAATTTGTTATTAAATTGCTAGAACCATGCTGAAATTAGTGCGCTAAGAAATATTAGTCATATTTAATTTTGAAATATTACTTTTTATATTTTTTCATTTAAAATAAAATACCAATTATGAAAACTTTTCTTCTGTTTTGCTTTTTCCTCTTATTTACTTTTTCTTTGGCCTTTCAGAATTGTACATCCGGAACAGCTAATCCAAAAAGTTCAGAAATAAATTCTGAGACCTCCATTGACGAAATTTCTTTAAATTTTGAAGGGCAAAAAATTACCCCACCATTAAATTCTGTTAATATTCCTTTTCAAGACTTCATTGTTACAAATTCCTCTGATAATACTTTAAACTTAAACAATGGAACAACCATAGAAATACCTTCCAACACATTTGTTGATGCTAAAGGCGACATTATCAAATCTGAGGTAATTATTAGTTATCGAGAGTTTCATACAGCAGCCGATTTATTGATAAGTGGTATCCCAATGAAAGCTTCTCACAACGGGATTAATGGAGATATGCAAACTGCTGGCATGTTTGAAATTAAGGCATATAGTAACAATCTTGAAGTTTTTGTAGCAGAAGGAAAAAGTGTAGGTGTAAATATGGCTACGAATGTTGATGGAGACAATTACGATTTTTGGGAATTAAACCTAAAAACAGGAGCATGGGCAAACCTAGGTAATTCTGCTGCTCAAGAAAACTTAGAAAAACAAAAAGCTCAAAAAGAAATTGCAACTCTTTCAGAAATAAAAATTCCTACGCCACCTGCCAAATTTGACAAAACAAAAGCTGTTTTAAATTTTGATTTGAATTTAGAGGATTACCCTGAATTAAAATCTATGAAAAATGTTTTTTGGCAATTCACAGGAAAAGGTAAAAACCCGAAAAATAATCCTTGGATTTTTGAAGAAAAATGGACCTCGGGTGATATTAAAAAAGGATCTAGGGGAAATGAATACATTATGTATTTAAAAAACGAAAATAAAAACTTTTCTACAACAGTTTGCCCTAGCCAAAAAGGAAAAGAATTTGATGAGGCATTATCTAATTATGAAAATGCATTGAAAGACTATAAATCAAATAAAACGACAAAAGAGGAACGAATAAACTTCATGGAACGACAATCTAAATTCGTTCGAAGTTTTCAAATTCAAAATATGGGAATATATAATTGTGATGCTTTAATAGGAAACCCTGAAGCATTAGCTTTTCAAGCAAAATTTGATTTTGGATCAGACATCCCTATTGCACATAATAAAGTAAATGTATACTTGATAACAAATGATGCTCGTTCAGTAATTGCTTACCCTTATTCTAAAAGAAGTCAATTCATCTTAGATCCAAATATGGATAATCAGTTAATAGCAATTTTACCAAATAATAAATATGCAACTTTCTCCCAAGATGACTTTGATGCAAATTTTGAAGAAATTAAAAATTCGAATGGAAAAGTATTCACTTTTAAAATGAATGTAGAAACTGAAACAATCGAGAACGTAGAGGATCTGACAGTGGCAATGGCTGCTTTATAATTTGAATAGAACATTATTAAGTAACCAATAATTATTATTTATTCTAAATATTATCATTTATTGACTTTCTTCGCGAAATAATGACCAGAGACTGGCTAATAGCCAGGCTCTGAAAAAAATAAAGCTAATTAATGCGGTACCGTCTCACCTTTCTTTTTTCCATCTTATATCTTTTAACTTCTGCACAATTTGAAGCAAGTAACTTATTGCCAATAAAGATAAAGCAAAAATGGGGATTGATTGATGAAAGTGGAAATATAGTTATGGAGCCAAAATATGATCTAATTGGGAATAAATTTGGCATGCAAAGAACTACAGTTTCTAGATTTACCTCCAATTATATAACTGTGCAATCAGATAATAAAATTGGACTAATTACTTTTCAAGGAGAAGAAATTTTAGCACCACTTTTCGACGAAGTAATTGATGTTTTCCCAGACTCTGTTTTTACAGTAAAGAATGATGGGAAACTATTAGTTGTTAATGAAAAAGGAGAAACTTTATTTGATGGAAAATATGAAGAAGTTATTCCTATTTCCGCTATTAGGAATTTTTATATTATTAGAGAAGATGGGAAATATGGCTTACTAAAAAAAGGCGAAGGGTATATTATCCAACCTGAATATCTTCTACTTAAAATTCATAAAAATCGAAAACCTTTTCTAGAATTCAAAACAGAGACTTCTGCTAAAAAAGAAAAATACGGGATTATAGATTTTGAAAACAATATTGTTTTACCTGCCGAGTTTGATTCTATCAAAATGATAAATGAAAATCTCTATCTGACCAAAAAAGAGTTTTTCGAGCTACGAGACAATAAAAACAATATTTACATATCTGAAAAAGATAAATGGTCCGAAGTCAATATATTATCTTCCTCATTCCTCTCCTTTTCTAGTAATATTAAAAATAGAACAAAAATTTACTCATTAAAAAGTAAAAAATTTATTTCGGTCAAAACTGAATTTGATGAATACACTAAATTTCGAAGTAATTTTCTTTTAGGAAAAAAGGATGGCAAATATGGCCTAATCGATACTCTAGGAAAAATAGTTATTCCTCCACGATATAAACAAATATTACATTTAGAGGGAGATACTTTATTTAAAGTGCAAAAATTTCAGTGGGGAGTTTATAACTTAAATCAAGGATTAGTGGCTTCTATTATTTATGACGTAATTAACTCATTTCAAAATCAATTTGCTGAAGTTAGTGTTAAAGGAAAATCAGGTTTAATTAATCGAAAAGGTGAAGAAATTGCAAAAACCAAATTTGAGTATTTCCAATTCCAAGATAAATTTGTCAAAGCATTTCTGGGTACCAAAATGCACTACTTCCAAGTCGACTCTTTGGATCAACTAAAGCTATTGGAAATTTATCCAGAAGTTTACACTCTCCGAATTGGTTATGATGATACAGTAGATATACTACCCAATATTTCCAACTTTAACCAACGAGGAAATCGAAGAAGGAGAGTAAATAATGGCAGAGGTAAAAAGAAAAAGCCAAATTACAGTTTAATAAATGATAGTGATGTGTTATGGTATTTTGACTGGGGGCTTTGGGGGTTAAAAAGGAAAAGCACCAATGAAATTTTAATTAAACCCCAATATGAATTCATCAAAAAATTACCTTTTACGGATTTAACAATTGTCTATAATTATGATAAAAAAATAGAGGAAAATGAAATTCTAAATATGTTATCCATTCGGCCTAAAACAGGATCTTTTGGAATTGCATTTTATAGTCATCAACAAGAAAAATTTGTTACTGACTTTGAATTTCTTGGTATACAAATAGAGGATTTTTATTACGACCTGCCTCTGGCTAGGGTTTTGGATAAAGACGGAAAATTTACGCTCATTGACAAAAAGGGAAAAATTTACCAAAACAAAAGAACCTTTAATTACATAGGAGATTTTTATGAAGGCAAAGCTAGAATTTGTTTAGGGGGAGTTGTTAGAAAAATAAAAAATGGAAAAGAAAAAGGCAATAAAATTAACACAACTACCACCTTTCAATATAACTATCAAATAAGGTTCAATCGTTTCAACACATTACCAACGAGTGACTTATTTATAGTTGGTGGAACTTGGGGATTTATTGATACTATTGGAAATGTAATCATTCCACCTACTTATGAATATGTCAGAGACTTTGAAAACAAAACTGCAATTTGTGAAAATAAAGAATATTGGGGAGCTATAGATCAATATAATAGACCTGTTTTAGATTTTAAATATCGAAGTATCCAATGGGAAGATAATTATATGAAGGTAGGCGTAAAAAATAAACGACCAGTATTTTACAACTCACTTGGTAACTCTGTTGTGGATTGGGGCTATGATAAATTCAAAGAATTTTCTGAAGGGTTTTGTGCCGTTAATAAAAATGGAAAATGGGGCTTAGTTAATGAGAATGGGGAAGAAGTTTTACCCTGTGAATATAATGTTATTAATTCTTTTAGTGAAGGTTGGGCAGCTGTACAAGATAAGATGGGTTGGTATTTTATTGATTCAACTTTAGAAATAATATTGGATCTAAGAGAGACAGAATATTTGTCCATTGGAAATTTTTCAGCAGGTCTTTGTTGGTATAAAATCAAAAGAAACAATAAATTTTATTACGGATTCATGGATAAGACTGGAAAATCAATGATCAATTCTGTTTTCACTAAAGCTTTTGATTTTCAGCAAGGTAGAGCTCGGGTAGTAAAAAATAGAAAAACAGGGCTGATTGATGTGAATGGAAACTTTATAATGCCTGCTAAAAAATACGACTTAGTTTTCCCTTTTGAAGAAAATGGAATTGCACAGGCACGAGTAAATTTTATGGGAGATTATGGATTAATCAATCGAGAGGGTCAGATATTAACTCCATGCATCTATAAAAAAATTTTTCCATTCAATAAAGGTTATGCCAAAATAGTAACCTCGAAAGGAATTGGTTTTGTAGACTCACTCGGTAATGAAGTAATTCCTCCACGATATCGAGCAGTTGGTGAATTATCAGAGGGTTTAGTTGCTGTTCAACATGGTTTTTCCTTTATGTGGCAATATATCAATATGGAAAATAAAATTGCCTTTAAAGGAAAATTTTCAAAGGCAGAACCTTTTAAAAATGGAAAAGCAATCGTAACTCTTCGTCGTTCAGAAAAAAGTGCAAATTTAGTGATTGATAAAAATGGACAACATATTGAATTGAAAAATAATGGAATGGTACTCCATTTTGCAGAAAACAAATATGGCCTTAGAAGATTTATTAGAGATAATAATGGGAACGTTCAAAGTACCTATTGCTATTATACAAATTCTCAAGGGAAACACCTTTTTAATCGAAAGAGGTTTAATAATGTTGAACCTTTTCAAAATAATATTGGACTATCACAACTTGCTAATCAAAAATGGGGCACACTAACTCAACGTGGTTATCAAATCATTCCTTATAAGTTTCAAAAAATATTTCCGCTTCAAAAAAATATGTTTTCTGCCATTGCCACCGAACTTTTTGGATTGTACGATGAAGATGGAAATATGATTTTGGAATCAATTTATGATTTCATAGAGTTGGAACAACGACAAAACATCTTTAGAGTAGAGCAAGGAAGTAAAATCGGATATTTTGCAAATAATGCGGTATGGCTATGGCAGCTACAAGATTAAAAAAGAAAAGAATAAAAATTTTACAAAAAATTATTTGATTTTTCATAATTTATATCAACTATTCATTTTACCAGAATCCACCTTCATTAAACATCCTCCAAATCTGATCATTCTTTGGCGGATCAGCTACAATTTTTACTAGTTCTTTTTTTACCGGATGAATAAACTCCAACCCTCGGCTATGTAAATTTATATTTCCTTTCCATTGCATTCTCGGAAAACCATATTTTACATCTCCAACAATTATACATCCCATACTTGCTAATTGAACTCGAATCTGATGAGGTCTTCCCGTTAGTGGATTTACCTCAATCAAATGATTACCACTAACCTCTCCTATCATTTTGTAATCTAATTCAGCTAATTTTGCATCAGGATTTCTTCGGCTTGGTTTGTCCAAAGCCTTCGCCATGTTTTTTGCATTATCTTTAATTAAATAATGCTTCAAATGCCCTTCAAGGGGTTGAGGTCGTTTTTTGGAAATAGCCCAATATGTTTTTTTTATTTCTCTATTAGCAAATAATTTAGGCATTCTAGATAATGCTTTGGAGGTTCTAGCAAAAACAATTGTTCCACTTACCGGTCGATCTAATCGATGAACCACCCCAAGGAAAACATCACCTGGTTTTCCATATCTCATTTTTATATATTGCTTAACATAATCCACTAATGGAGTATCACCCGAGGAATCTCCATGCACCAACATCCGAGCAGGTTTATTGACTGCAATCAAATGATTATCTTCATATATAACTTGTAACCCTGTAATATCTAATGCCATTTTATTTTATTTTAATTTGCAAAACTATGGTATCCTTTAAAACTTTAGCATAGTTAAACAATTTTTCCGCGGTGTAAAAAGTACGCAAAAATAGCTGTAATAATATTAATAAAGTATTTTTTCTTCGGTTCTATTAATAGAACATATATTAATTAAAATATTAATGTGTTGCATGGATAAAAAGGTTGCTTTTGGCATAAATATTGAGTTTTTTTATAATGTGTAAGTTTTGGTTAAAGAATTGTAAGATTCGTTTCAGTCCGTAATTTTTTACGGGCTATTTTTTTTCAAAAATGAAATTCAGCCGATGAAAATGTTTGCCTACCTCTAAGACGCTCATTAAATAACTCCACCAATTTATTCTCTTAAATATTTCTCTATTAAAACACCACTAAGTTCTTAAATTTTTCCCTTTTTTTATTTTTCCATTCCTTCATTTCTACTATATTTGCTCGATTTTTATACGCTAGAATCAAAACCATTTCAAACCAAGTTTCTTAACCAAAATAAAATACAAATAATCATGATTATTGGAGTACCAAAGGAAATTAAAAACAACGAAAACAGAGTTGCGCTCACACCTGCAGGGGTACTTGAATTGACTAAACGGGGTCACACCGTTTATGTCCAATCAACAGCAGGTTTGGGAAGTGGATTTTCAGATCAGGATTACAAAAATGCAGGTGCGAAAATAAAAAAAACCATTGAAACAACCTATGCAGCTGCCGAAATGATCATGAAGGTCAAAGAACCAATTAAGTCTGAATATAAATTGATTAAAGAAAATCAATTAGTATTCACTTATTTTCATTTTGCATCGCATAAACCGTTAACAACTGCTATGATTAAAAGTAAGGCAATTTGCTTGGCTTACGAGACGGTAGAATTAACTGATCGATCATTACCTCTACTAATTCCAATGTCAGAAGTAGCAGGTAGAATGGCTATTCAAGAAGGAGCAAAATTTTTAGAGAAGCCTGCAGGAGGAAGAGGTGTATTGTTAGGTGGTGTCCCTGGTGTCCCTCCAGGGAAAGTTCTAATCATCGGAGGTGGAATCGTTGGAACCCAAGCTGCAAAAATGGCGGCAGGATTAGGAGCTGCTGTTACAATTTTAGATATTAATCTAACGAGGTTACGTTATCTAAATGATGTAATGCCTGCCAATGTAGATACTATGTACTCTAATGAATATAATATTCGAGAATTGATCCAGTCACATGATTTGATCGTTGGAGCAGTATTAATTCCAGGAGCTAAAGCTCCTAACTTAATAACGAGAGACATGCTAAAATTAATGCGACCTGGAACTGTTTTAGTTGATGTTGCTGTCGATCAAGGTGGATGTATGGAAACTACAAAGCCAACTACACATGAAAAACCTACATTTATAATTGATGATGTTTTACATTATTCAGTAGCCAACATGCCAGGAGCTGTTCCTTATACTTCAACAGTCGCATTGACGAATGCAACGCTCCCTTATGCAATTCAATTAGCGGAAAAAGGTTGGAAAGCCGCTTGCAATGATAATACCAGTTTAAGATTAGGACTGAATGTAATTAATGGAAAAGTTGTTTATAAAGGTGTGGCAGAGGCTTTCAATTTAAAATTACATGATGTTAAAGAATTTTTGAAATAACAACTCTAAATATTTTAATAATAATAAAAATAAAAAGGTGCTGACATTAATTTATGTTAGCACCTTTTGCAATTTAGCTGCAACAAATTCAACCTTAGCAAACTAGGGTTACGTAACTTCAAATTGGAACTATTACCAATAAAATACCTTAGCTCTAAGTTATTTTCAAAACAAATGGGAACATGGAAAAAATAAATATAGAAAGACCATAAAAAGATTGGATAATTCCGAAATTAATTAATAAAAATATTCTAATGCTATTGTAAAAAATTAAGGCGCTAGTCACGGCCAAGACCAGCTTTCTAAATTAAATTAGTTAAGGACACTTTTTTGGAAAAAATATTAAAATAAGGAACAGTAATTTTTGTAGAAAAATATTCTCTTGGAAATTAAATCTATTTGGATAGATAAGGCAGAAATTTAAATAATCTCTCAATTAAGCAATAAGTCACCAAATAAATAATATTTTTATCCCTTAAACGAAAACAACCTACTTATGAAAAATTTAGCATTACACTGGAAAATATTAATTGGAATGGTTCTCGGGGTACTTTTTGGTATGGGGATGACTCAATGGGATAGTTCCACTACTCCAGAAATTCATGAAGGAGTCAAATTTGTAAACGATTGGATAGCTCCCATTGGCACTATTTTTATTAACCTGTTAAAGTTAATAGCCATTCCTTTGATCCTAGCTTCTTTAATTAAAGGAATTGCTGATTTAGGCGACATTACAAAATTTTCCCAAATTGGTGGACGCACAATCGGCATTTATTTAATAACTACCATTATTGCGGTATCCATAGGATTAACTGTTGTAAATGTAATCCAGCCTGGGGCAGATATTTCTCAAGAGACTTTAGATAAATTAATTTCAGCACATAATAATGATGCGTCAGCAGTGGCTAATGTAAACAAAAAAATGGCTACTGCTCAAAGTCAAAAAGGAAGCGGGCCACTAGCATTTGTAGTAGATATAGTTCCTAATAATATATTCAAGGCAACCACTGATAATGGAAAAATGTTGCAAGTTATTTTCTTTGCGCTGTTTTTTGGGATAAGTTTATTATTGATAGATAGAGAAAAATCCGTTTATGTAAAAGGTTTTTTCGATGGATTGAACGAAGTCATCCTAAAAATGGTGGATTTAATAATGATAATTGCTCCTTATGCAGTTTTTGCTCTTTTAGCCGGAGTAATTGTCTCAGCAGGTGATCCTGAAATTTTGGTCGAGTTAATAAAATATTCTTTTACCGTCTTGTTAGGATTACTGTCAATGATTGTTTTTTACATGACCTTGGTTTACTTTTTCACAGGACGTTCACCGATCGGATTTATCAAAGCATTAATTCCTGCTCAATTAGTTGCCTTTTCAACAAGTTCGAGTGCAGCAACCTTGCCTGTTACTATGGAGAGAGTCGAAGAACACATTGGAGTGGAAAAAGAGGTTACTGCATTTGTTTGTCCCGTTGGAGCAACTGTAAATATGGATGGAACAAGTTTATATCAAGCCGTTGCCGCTGTATTTATTTGTCTCGCACTTAAACATGACCTCTCCTTTGCTGACCAATTAACAATTATCGCAACTGCAACTTTAGCCTCAATCGGTTCTGCTGCAGTTCCAGGTGCTGGCATGGTCATGTTAGTAGTCGTACTTGAAACTATAGGATTACCACAAGAGAAGTTAGCTATCGGACTTGCCTTAATTTTTGCAGTTGACCGACCATTAGATATGTGTCGGACAGTTGTCAATGTCACTGGAGATGCAACTGTTGCAATGCTAGTTGGAAAAAGTGTTGGTAAATTAGGACCTCCTAGAGTAAAAGATTGGGATGATAACCTCGATGCTATAATTTAATATTAGCTCTCGATATATTGATAATCAAAAGCCAGCCCTGTTTCTTTTTTAAAAGAATTTGGTTGGCTTTTTCAGTTCATTAAAAGTTTCCATTTTTTTAATGAGATAAAACTAACCTCAAACAATAAATCTACATTTTCACTTTATTAAAATAGCTAAAAATGAAAAAAATATTATCGATTGCCCTCTTCATCATTGCACTTACTGCCTTCTTTATCTCTTTGGATAAAGCTCCAACTTCCTTTAAATCTTCGATAAAACATTCTCCAAGTTTTTTAAAATCCAAAAGTAACTATCCAACTCCTACTGAAATTGGAGGTGAGGAAAATACGTCGGAAGAAGCTGAAAGTCAAGCAAAAAGAGAAGCTTGGTTTGAAATGATGCACAATGCAGAACCAGGAACCAATTGGAAAGCTATCGAAGCTAGAACTAGGTACACTAGACATCAAAAAAGGGTAATTGCTAAGAAATCTACTCAAATTAGAGAGGATGAATTATTGGCTGAAGGCAACCTTTTTGGAGAATGGGTAGAACGCGGAAGTAATAACCAAGCTGGACGAATTATCGCAACTGATTATGTTCCGGAATTGGATAAAATATTTATGCTTTCCGATGGAGGAACACTTTTTAAAGGAGAAAAAGATGGATCCAGCTGGGAGGTGGTTAATGACGATCTACGTTTTAATGGTGGTTTTCTAAAACACTTAAACCATAATGGAAACCGAAGGTGGATAGCATTTATAGAAGATACACCCTACTATTCTGATGATGATGGAATAAGTTGGTCTGAATCATTCGGAATATTTTATACTAATAATAATGGTGGATTTCATTCTCCAGTAATTTTAAATGATTCCTTAAATACTATTTATGTTCTGAAAAAAAATTCCTATTGGGATGATATTGAACTTTACAGATCTACTAATCAAGGAGAAATTTTCGTTAAAATAGCCTCTTTCCCTACCTCAGATTTTAATGAATTTAAAATGATTTCTCCACATCATTCTGATTTTTCTTATATCGCTAGAAGAGTCTCAGGAGATATCTCTATATATGAAATAAATGGATCACAAATTAATTTAGTTAGCGAAACTGGAATTGAATTGGACAATCAGCGGATAAACTTTTCAGCAACAATTTTCAATTCAGATACTATATTATATACTCATGATAAAGACTTGATATCTTATTCAAGCAATGATGCAGGGCAAACTTGGAATGAAAAAGATACCATTCCTGACAGACCTTGGGGAGTTGGAATTTACGTTTTAAAATCTAACCCTGATATCTTATTTTCAGGAAGTCAAGATTGTTATACCTCTGATGATGGAGGTTCAACCTGGGTACAAATGTCAAATTGGGGAGCATATTATAGCAATGTTGAATATAAGCTACATGCCGACATGATGTCATTTAACGAATTTGAGACTATCTCAGGTGAACCATTTTTGCTAATTGGAAACGATGGTGGAATTTCGATTAATAATAATGACTACTCGAATTTTCAATTAGGATACCAAAATATCGGGTTAGAAAATTTAAATGTCAGTCAATATTATGATGTTCGATCTGACCTTGATCCAAGTCATTATTATATTTATGCTGGTTCTCAGGATCAAGGATTTCAACGAGCTTTTACTAATTTTTCTAACGAAGGGACATTGGAATTCGAGCAAGTAATTTCTGGAGACTATGGTCATATTTCTTTCAGTCTTAATGGAGAGAGGATGTGGAATGTTTATCCAGGTGGGTGGTGCACTCATTATTTTAATCCCCAAAGTGGAGGAGTAATCGCATCATTCAATATTGATTCACAAGACGAATCAGTATGGATACCACCGATGATGGATGCTCCAGATATGAATGATAACTTAGTTTATGTAGCAGGCGGAAGTGCTGAAGCAAATGGTGAAGGATCTTTTTTAATTAAGCTAGAATATTTAGCAGGAGATATAATTGCTACCAACTTACCATATGATTTTAAAGCAAATGGGACTGGGATTTTATCAGCTATTGCTTCCTCTAAAGTGAATTTCAATCGATTTTATGTTGCTACCAGTGATGGTTCATTTTTTAAGTCTGATGATTCTGGAATGACTTGGGAACAAGGCAATCAAAACGTACCAAATGGACACTACCTTTATGGACAATCAATTCTACCCTCAAAAATTAATGAGGAAACTGTATACTTAGGTGGGAGTGGATATAGCAATTCTGGCGTTCTAAAAAGTACTGATGGTGGACTAAATTTTGTTGAGATGTCAAATGGATTACCCCAGACTATGGTCTTCGATTTAGCCGCCAATGCTGATGAAAGTTTGATTTTTGCAGCAACCGAAGCTGGACCTTTCGTTTATGTTGTGTCAGAAAACTCCTGGTATGACATGTCTGGTTTGTATGCACCGGCTCAAACATACTGGTCTGTGGAGTATTTAGAAGAGGATAATATCGTTCGGTATGGAACTTATGGACGCGGAATTTGGGATTTCCAAATTAAAGAAGAAGTTGGAAATAATAATTTTGTCAAAAATGTTTTTGAATTTAAAACTTATCCAAACCCATCTGAAGGGTTAGTTAATGTTGAATGGAATGATAAAAATGATGAGAATGTTAATGCACAACTTTACGACATATCAGGGAAATTAGTTTTAGAGGAAACACTTAATGTTGATAATGTATTTAAAAACAAAAAGACTTTGGATTTAAGTCAATTGAATGGCGGGAGCTACATCTTAAAAATTGAAGCTAATGAAAAAATAGGGACTAAAAAAATCATCTTGCAAAAGTAAAATAATAGGTATAATTTATCATTTTAGGTACATATTTTTGGGAGTATAAGACTTATTATAAAACAATAAACTTTTTTGTATTTTTAGGCGTACAACTTTTGATATTTTTACTTTGAATAAAATCTTATTTACAAATATGACAGAAATAACATCTCAAATTTTAGGTATTGGAAGTCGAGTAACCCACCCTTCATATGGACAAGGCGTAGTTATCCGTTTACATAAAATTGCTTATGAAGTTTGCTTCATGACTTATGGTATTAAAAATGTTGGCAAAGAATATACTAAATGGGAGGTCATTGAGGCAATGCCTCCCGATGCTGAAGTTTCTTTCTCAGAAGCAGAAAAATCATTAGAGAAAATTTTATATAAATGGGCTGGATTAACTGATGTTGTAGAATTGGGAGATAAATGGGATGGTGGGACTTTAGTTTTAAAACCAGCTGATGATAATATGAAATCTAAGGAGATGCCAATTGACACCTTTTTTCATAAAATAGTGATGGTTAGGGATAGACTGCGGGTAATGGAGCAACGTATTAACAGCAGCAAATTAACAGATGAGGAAAAAGTAAACTTACAACAATATATAACCCGAATTTATGGAAGTTTGACTTCCTTTAATATTTTATTCAAATATAAAAACGATCACTTTGTAGGAGGTCGAACTTAGTATTTTCCTAATTGATTTTAAAATAGTCTCCAAAATAATTAAAATAGTATAATCAAGCTTCAATTTATGAAAAATTCACTAATCTTATTTTTTTGTCTTTTTGTGAGTATGATGTTTCAATCTTGCATTACAGTTGATACAGGATTTGAGGGGCTGCCTCCAGGCAAATGGCGAGCAGTTTTGAAACTAGATAATAAACCAAAGGTCGTCAATAAAAAAGCAGAACCACTTCCTGAACTAATGGGTCTTGAGTTTGATGAAGTAACAGATGGTGAGTTACCATTTAACTTTGAAGTAATTCATGATTCAGAATCCGAATTTCACATCGAGATAATAAATGGTGAGGAACGAATTAGAATAGATGATGTAACTATTGGGCTTGATCGTTCAACTGCAAAGGATACGGTGGTTATCAATTTCCCACTATATGAAACCTACATCAAAGCAATTTTTGAAGAAAGGGTTATGGAAGGTGTTTGGGTAGTTCCATCTCGAGGTAATTACCAAATACCATTCATTGCGAAACATGGAGAAACTTATCGATTCTCAACTGTCCGAAAAAAACCAGTAATGGATATTAGTGGGAAATGGGAGGTTACATTTCTTGACGAAACCCCTTATTTTGGTATTGGAGAATTTAAACAAAATGGTAATATAGTGACTGGAACTTTTATGACTGAAACTGGTGATTACAGGTTTCTAGAGGGAGAGATTCAAGATAGTAAAGTTTATCTTTCCGTATTTGATGGTGCTCATGCTTTTTTATATGAAGCAAAAATAAATACCTCTGATAGTACTATGATAGGTTCTTTTCGTTCTGGAAAACATTACAAAACAGTTTGGAAAGCCAAAAAAAATAATAACGCAAAATTAACGAATCCAAACGATTTGACTTTTTTAAAGGAGGGGTATGATAAGATTGAATTTGAATTTCCAAATACTGATGGAAAGATCGTTTCCCTTAATGATGAGAAATTTAAAGGTAAAGCAAAAATCATCCAAATCTTTGGAACTTGGTGCCCAAATTGTCGAGACGAAACCAACTTCCTTAAAGATTATTTAAATAACAATAAACACACAGATTTAGAAGTAATAGCATTAGCTTTCGAAAAACACAGGGAAATAGATAAAGCAACTGCCTCTGTAAAAAGATATAAAAACAAATTAAAATTACCTTACGAAATGTTAATTGCAGGTTATTCTGATAAAAAAGAAGCCGCTCAGTCGTTACCAATGTTGAATCATATTTTATCCTTTCCTACTATGATTTTTATTGATAAAAATGATAAAGTGACAAAAATCCATACTGGCTTTAATGGACCTGCAACAAGCGAATTTGAAAATTTTAAAAAAGAATTTAAATTAAGTGTTCAAGAGATTTTGGTTGGAAACGTTAACTAGTTCAAGTTTAATCAACTAGACATGATTCAGTATAGCAATATTCAAATAGTTTAATAATGAACGACAATAAATTCCATCTTGCGTATTCAGTTGACAATCAAGACATTGCACAACAAATTGATCATCAACTATCCAAAGTTGGAATCGAATTAGATCATATCAGGATAAATCATGCAAGAGATGAAAAACAATTACAAGAGCGATTGAGTACTGTTCCATATTTTGTTTTCATTCTCGTAAGTAAAAACTTTTTAAAGAATGTCAATTGTATGAATCAAAGCCTTTTTATGCTTCAAGAATTGACTATGAATAATCGTGTTCAACCGATCATTATTGATGGCCGTGAACCAGTCGAAGGAGCAAATTCATTTAAAAATGTAAAAACAGTCTTTGATCGAATGACACATGTAATTCAATATATGAATTTTTGGCAGGATCGATATTTAGACTTAAGAAAAGAACGAAGATCAACTTCAATCTCTGATTTAGATAAATTTGACGAAAATCTAAAAATAATTAGAAGTATCTCTTCAGAAATGGGTGACTTTTTAAAATTATTAAAAAATTCAAACTGTTGGACATTTGAAAAATTTACACATAATAATTATGAATTATTTTTTCAATCCATAAAGAAACCCGCTTTGCATGCAGCACTAAAGCAAGCAATTAATATTAATGAAATCCCCAAAGTAAACAGTACTATTCCCAATATAATTACTCCTCCTTCCACAAAACCTGCAAATGAAAATAAAGACTCTCTATTAAATTTAAATCTAAAAAAAGATGAATCTGAAAGGGAATTAGCTACTAATGATGAAAAATCTATTGAAGAAGAATTGTCCAATAAAAATTTAATTGAACGAATAGAAGATATTAATGACTCAAAGGATATTCCATCTTTTCAACAAGAATTAATTCAAAAAGATGATACCAATTTACTTAAGGTTTCAAAGGACAACATAAAGAAAAAAAACAAAGCCCCTACAATTGATAAGTTAATTGAACAACGAAAAATTGATTTTCAAATCGGGGATCAATCAGTGAAAACTACTATTCTACCTGACGAAAACCTTAATCAAAATAATTCAAAATTAATTGATCTTATGCTTTTAGAAAATGATAAAAAGGATGAAGTCTTTGAAAATGCAGAGAAAAAAAATTTAGATGAGGATGAACTAGAAAGGAAAAACCATAAAACAACAAAAAGCAATGTTCCTTCTCACCATATTTTAAATGAGATATTTCATGATGACGATGATGAATTAGATTCAGATGATATGATTGGAAGTTTTACATTATCCAGTATTGCAAAGCCTGAATCAGAGAGTATTGAAAAGGTAAATCCTACATGGCAGGAACAATTAGAAAAAGGAAATGAACTAATCAAAAATGGAGAACTAAATGCAGAACTAAAACATTTTAGAGAACTGACAGAAAAAAATGAGGATAATCAGGTATTAAAATATGAATATGCTTTGAATCTATTGAAAAGTGGAGAAAATACTGCATCAGCTCAACATGAATTAGAAAAGCTGCTCAAATTGAATCCTAATCATATTGGTGCTTTGGTTCAACTCTCTGAGTTTGCTTCTAACAAAGGTGATTATGCATTGAGCAAGAATTATCTTGAACAGGCTATAGATTCCGATCAGAAAAATGCTGATTTATTATACAAGCTAGGTATTTTAATAATGACTAAATTTCCTGACTTACAAAATCAAGCAGCCAATTATTTAAAATTATCAATCAAAATTGATAATAGTATTACCGATGCTCATTACCGCTATGGATTAATTTTAGTTGAGCATCTAAAAAAACCAAAAAAGGCACTACGGCAGTTTAAAATAACCAAAAAATTACAAGACAACCACAAATTTGTTAGTTACGATTTAGCCTTATTATTCCATCGTATTGGAAAGTATAAAAAGGCCAAAAAGTACTATCGCCAAGCTTGTAAAATTAACCCAGAATTAAAAACAAAAGCTAATGACCGAGCATTCCTAAATGCCCTCAAGTCAAGTAAAAAAAACTTTGACAAAGAAACTCAAGAAGCTTCGAATACTTCAGCTAAAAGAAAAGAAAAATCAAAAATTAAAAAAACTCAACCATCAAAAAGTATTAATAAATTGACATTGCCTCATGAAGCTACTAGTCAAAATGAAAATTTTGACAAAGTAGTTTTTATTTCAGGTGCTACCTCAGGAATAGGAAAAGCAACTGCTGCTATTTTTGCTCAAAACGGCTTTCGATTAATTTTAACAGGAAGGCGTACTGATAGGCTTGCAGAAATCAAAGCTGATTTTGAGGAAAATTATCCAACAGAAGTTCAGACTTTAGACTTTGACGTTAGAAAAATTGCTCAAGCTCAAACTGCAATCGCCGGACTTCCTAAAGGTTTCAACTCAATTGATTTATTAATTAATAACGCCGGGTTAGCCAAAGGATTTGACCCTATTCATGAAGGTAAATTGGTTGACTGGGAAACGATGATTGATACTAATGTAAAAGGATTGTTATACTTGACCCGCTTAATTTCTCCGAGAATGGTTGCTCGAAAAAAAGGACATATTATCAATGTCTGCTCTACTGCCGGCCATGAGGTTTATCCGAAGGGCAATGTTTACTGTGCTACGAAACATGCAGTTGATGCCTTGACAAAAGGTATGCGATTGGATCTATATAAATATGGGTTACGAGTTAGCCAAGTAAGTCCAGCACATGTGGAAGAAACAGAATTTGCCAGAGTTCGATTTGACTGGGATGAAGAGCGAGCAAAGATTTATGAGGATTTTCAACCACTTCGAGCAGAGGATGTTGCGAATACAATTTACTTTATTGCAACTCAACCAGCTCACGTGAATATTCAAGATGTTTTGATGATGGGGAGACAACAAGCAAATAGTAGTAACTTAGACCGATCTGGAAGGTAGGATGACTTTATTTCGATACTTCACTAGTCTTTTTGTTTTTCTAATTTACTATTTAGTGAATTTTCATCTGTTGATATTAAGTTTTAATCCGCTTCAAAAAATATTTTTTGGTTGGTCCACTAAATCTAGTACCCAACTTTAAAATCTCAACTAATCGTATTTTTAACAAAAACTATTAATAATATACTTCTTGGATATAATTGCGCATTTGCCAATTATACTCAATATAACATTCAACACAGGCATATATAAATTAATTCAATAGAAGGATAAGGTATCTTGGTTAAATTCTTTTGTAGATTGTGGAATTTCTAACCTAATAAGGGAAGTTAAATTTATCTAATCAGTTGATTCTAATATTACATAAGCTATTGAATGTCTATCAATATTATCATCGGAGATAACAAATTGACCAATATAATCTGTTAGAGCTATTAAATGCATGCCAAGCTAAAATTCAATCCCATCTATTAAATTAAAATTTTAAAAATTGGCCATCGAATTTTGATAAATGATTTTCTTAGTCCCTTTAGCCCCTAAAGAATTCGAATTCGCATAGCTTATTGGTGCAAACATTGTTTAATCAACTTCCAAAGTCAAATTGCATGAAACATTTGTTTTTGCAAAATAAAAAGTACCGCACTTTGTTTGCTGAATATTTTTTTTTTAGAACAAGAAATAATGTTTATTTAAAAATATCAAAAAATCAAAATAAGAATAAAGGAATTTTTAACTTAGTCTCATTAAGTTTTCTTCAATAATAAATAATCATTATGAATTACCCAATCATACCTAAACTTTGTAAAAAGCACCTTATTCTTTTCTCAATGAGCTTATTCTTTATTTTCATTATGCCCTCTCAAAACTTTGCACAAAAAAAGAATAATCCTTCTCCGAACTCATTTGATGAGTTTTATTATAACACCATGGAGTGGCGTCTAGTTGGACCATTCAGAGGAGGTCGAGCAGGAACTGTAGCTGGTGTAGTTGACAACCCTAATTTATACTATATAGGTACTGCAGGTGGAGGTGTTTGGAAGACAAAAGATGGTGGAAATACTTGGAACTGTGTTTCAGATGGCTATTTTGGAGGATCAATAGGTGCAGTCGCTGTATCAGAAAATGACCCTAACGTTATATATGTCGGTGAAGGAGAGCAAACAGTTAGAGGAAACGTTTCCTCGGGAAAAGGCTTATGGCGATCTACTGATGCAGGTGATACATGGAGTTCAATTGGATTAAAAAAATCTGAACATATCGGTAGGATACGAGTTCATCCAACTAACCCTGATATATTATATGTAGCAGCAATGGGAAATCTGTGGATCCCAAATAAAGAGCGTGGACTTTATCGATCTAAAGATGGTGGAACTACTTGGGAAAAAATACTTTATGTAAGTGACAAAGCCGGTGCTGTTGATGTTATCTTAGATCCTAATAACCCAAGAATTATATATGCCTCTACCTGGCAAATCAAACGAAATGGATATAGAATGGATAGTGGTGGTCCAGGAAGTCACCTATGGAAAAGTACTGATGGAGGAGACAATTGGGAAAAATTAACTAATAAACCTGGACTGCCTAAAGGTGTACTCGGAATAATTGGTGTAACTGTTTCTCCTTTAAATTCAGATCGGCTTTGGACTATTATTGAAGCAAAAAATGGCGGTGTATTTCGTTCCGATGATGGTGGTATGACCTGGATAAAAACAAGTAGCAACCGTTCCCTTCGACAGAGAGCTTGGTACTATTCTCGAATTTATGCAGACACCAAAAATGTAGATCGAGTCTATGTTTTAAATGTCGGATTTTGGAAATCAAATGATGGTGGGAAAACATTTGAAAAAATTGATACGCCGCATGGCGATCATCATGATCTTTGGATTTCTCCTAATAATAATAATCGAATGGCGATTGCTGATGATGGTGGTGGACAAGTAAGTTTTGACTCAGGAGAAAATTGGACTACCTACCACAATCAACCTACTTCTCAATTTTACCGTGTAACTACTGATAATTATTTTCCATTTAGAATATACGGAGCTCAACAAGATAACTCTGCGATTAGAATTTCTCATCGTTCGTCAAGTAGCTCAATTTCCGATCAAGATTGGCAATCCACCGCTGGTGGAGAAAGTGCTCATTTAGCACCTGACCCTGATAATCCAGATATTGTATATGGTGGAACTTATAAAGGCTACATGATGCGAAAAGATCATTCAAATGGCCAAATGCGTTCGACAAATGTTTGGCCTTTTAACCCAGCAGGATCTGGGGCAGAAGTGATGAAATATAGATTTAATTGGAACTACCCTATTATGTTTTCTCCTCATAATCCCAAAAAATTATATGCAGGTTCTAACTATCTTCATTCCACAATAAACGAAGGTCAGTCATGGCAAGTCATTAGCCCTGATCTGACTAGAAATGATCCAGAAACGATTAGATCTTCAGGTGGTCCAATTACCCAAGACAATACAGGTGCCGAACATTACGCAAATATTTTTGCAATGACTGAATCACATATAGAAGAAGGTGTAATATGGACAGGTAGTGATGATGGCCTAGTACATGTAACCTTAGACGGTGGGAAAAACTGGACAAACGTAACACCTAATGGTTCTCCTACATACAACATGATGAATTGCATCGATGTAGATCCTCATCAAAAAGGTGGAGCATATTTAGCCGCAACATCTTACAAGTTTGGAGATTATACCCCATATTTATATAAGACATCTGACTATGGAAAAACTTGGACAAAAATTACTAATGGAATTCCTGAAAATCATTATACTAGAGCCATACGTGTAGACCCTGTTAAAAAAGGATTACTTTATGCCGGCACAGAATGGGGAATGTATATCTCATTTAACGATGGAGCTAGTTGGCAGTCATTCCAATTGAATTTGCCAATTGTCTCTATTCGAGATTTGCATATTCGAGACAATACTTTGATAGCTGCAACACATGGTCGAAGTTTTTGGATGATTGATGATTTGGGACCAATTCAGCAACTTAATCAAAAAGTCGTTTCTAAAACCCACCATCTTTATGATCCAAAACCAGCCTATCGCATGGCTCAATCTCAAGGCTGGGGCAAGCCAAATTTCAATAAAGTAGGTCAAAATCATCCAAATGGCGTATTATTTAATTTTTTCATTAAGGATTTGTTAAACGGAAAAGACGGGAAAAAGAAAAAAGTCAAGCTTGAAATTAAAGATAATAATGGAAAAATAATTCAAACATTTTCGTCCTATTCAAAGGATAGAAAACAGAAACTTAACGTAAAGCAAAACAACAATAGATTTATTTGGGATATGAGATACCCTGGTTTTAAAGAGTTTGACGGAATGGTATTATATTCTTCTCCTAACCGAGGACCCAAAGCAACACCTGGTGATTACTCTGCAACCCTTACTGTTGGAAAAAAATCTGAGACCATAAAATTTACTATCTCAAAAGATCCTCGTTTAAAAAATTCAGATGAAGATTATCGAAACCAATTAAGTTTCTTATTACAAGTTCGCAATAAAGTAAGTGAGGCTCATCAAGCTATGACTGACATCAAGAATGTTCGAGATGATGTGGAATATTTTCAAAACAAATTAGCAGGCAAAAAGGGGTACAATGAAGTATTAGAGCTTCTATCCAGTTTAGAAAAAGATATGTCAGTCATTGAAAACAACATTCACATGACAAGCAATGAGAGCCGGCAAGACCCACTTAATTATGGAATCCGTGTTAACAATCGACTTGCATTTCTTCTAGCTGATCAGCAAAGAGGAGATTTTCCTCCCACCGATCAAGCAGAACAAGTTCGAGAGGAATTGACTAAAGACTTAAATGATCAACTTTTGAAACTAGATAATTTGTTATTAAAAAAATTAAAAGGAATTAATGAAAAAGGAAAATCACTTGGTGTTCAAATTATTTGTGAAAGGTTAAATCGAAAGAAAAATCCTTAAACAATAAAAACTATGTTGACAGAAAGCAGTCGTAAATTCCTGTCTTCTGTTAACATAGCATTTCTTTAACAAATCAAAAACTATCCAAAATTAGATTTTCAAATATTAAAGAAGTCGTTTTTAATATACAGTTTATTCTATCCCATTCTTCCTAAATCGAGTATCAAAAAAGTTCAATAGCTCGCTTAACAAAGGTATTTTTGTAGGTGAATTAATACATTTTCCGTAAATGGTATATTTACATACAACTAAAATGATTACTGATTGATATAAATGAATAGGTCAATCCAAAAAATTTAGACATCTAGAATGCTGATTAAAAACAAATTCTAAAAAGGAGAATCTAAAAATAAAATAGCAATTCTTGAGAATGTATATCTTTCCGTTTGATAAATGAAGGTTACAAAAAAGTATCATTTTTTAACTTTTTTTTTAAGCCAATAGTCATTGAATCAAACAAAAAGGTTAATTAATATCAATCCATATATATTCAAAAAGCAAGACAAAAAGTTTTATATCCTAGTGTATCTTTTCGATGAAGATTTTCTTGTATTTAGGTATAACTTATTAGAAAGCATAACTAAAAGCGGTAGAGTTATTTTAAAGTTCAACCTTAATATCTTGCTGTTTTAAAACGATATTAATTTTAGGTGAAATCTAAAGTCCAACAAAAAAAAGAACATAAAATTTTACAAAACAAATACATTCGTAGTCCAAGTTAAAACAAAATTAAAACCCACTTTACGTAACTTTACACTCGTTAAATTACGATGTTAAAATAAAACTTAATTTAAAATTCTTTAGAGGTAGGAGAAAAATATAAATAAAATTATGGCTCGCAATCGTCCAGAAACATTAGAAGAAGATAAAAATAGAAAAATGAATACAGAGACCTTTCGCGAAGCGATGAAGATCTTTGAATTTGTTAAACCCTACCGACTGTCTCTTGTGGTTGGGATGATTTTACTTTTTGTCAGTAGTATGGTTTTCATGCTTTTTCCATATTTAATTGGAAAAATGATGGACATAGCTTCAGGTGTTGATTTCTATGGAATGGATTTAAATGATATTTTCTGGCTAATGTTTGTTGTATTGGTTGCACAAGGTGTAGTTTCTTATTTTCGAGTTTTACTATTTGCAAGATTGAGTGAAAAAGGAATCGCAGATCTTAGAATTGCCCTTTATGAAAAATTAGTTTCTCTTCCGATTGTTTTTTACGAAGAAAACCGAGTTGGTGAATTAATGAGTAGATTGACTGCCGACGTTGAAAGGTTGTACAATGCTTTTTCAATAACCATTGCAGAATTTTTGAGACAAATTTTACTATTAGTTGCAGGCTTACTTTTTTTAGGAGTACAAACACCGGAATTAGCATTTATTATGCTATTAACTTTTCCAGTTGCTGTAGTTTTAGGAATGTTTTTTGGTCGCTGGATAAGAACATTATCAAAAGAAAGACAGCAAACTTTAGCGGATACCAATATTATTTTAAGTGAAACCATGCAATCAATAAGTGTGGTTAAAGCTTTTTCCAATGAATTATTTGAAGCCATCCGATACGGTAAATCAAATGATACAATGGTGAAAATCGCTTTGAAATTTGCCAATGGTAGAGCCATTTTTGCCACCTTCATTGTTTCTATTTTATTTGGAGCATTGATTTTTGTAATTTATGAGGGGGCTGTTTTAATACAAGAAGGTACCATGACTTCTGGAGGATTAGTGATGTTTACTTTTGTGACTGCCATCATTGGCGGCTCAATAGCAGGCCTTGGTAATTTTTATACAGAACTTTTGGGTGCAGTTGGTGCAACTGAAAGAATTCGAGAAATACTCTCAATGAAAAGCGAAGTTAACCCGAGAGATCCTGGCATAGACAAAGAGTTTAAAAGATTTGAAGGTAATATAGAATACTCCAACGTTAACTTCCACTATCCTACACGAGAGGATATTGAAGTAATGAAAGGGATCAATTTTCAAATAAAAGCAGGTCAAAAAGTGGCGTTGGTTGGGCCAAGTGGATCAGGGAAATCTACAATTGTTCAATTACTTTTACGGTTTTATAATATTCAAGATGGTGATATCAAGGTCGATGACAAAAGTATTTTTGATTACAACATCTCAGCCTTTAGAAGAAACTTTGCGATTGTTCCTCAAGAAGTTATTTTATTTGGAGGAACAATAAGAGAAAATATTGCCTATGGTAATCCATCAGCTTCTAATGAAGAAATCATAAAGGCAGCACAAAAATCTAATTCATGGGAATTTATTCAAACCTTTCCCGAGGCATTAGATACGGTAGTTGGTGAACGAGGTATTAAATTATCTGGTGGACAACGTCAACGAATTGCAATAGCAAGAGCAATTTTAAAAAATCCTTCCATATTATTGTTGGACGAAGCAACCTCTGCTTTAGATGCTGAATCTGAGAAGGTTGTACAAGATGCTCTAAATAATCTAATGGAGGGTCGGACATCTATAATTATTGCCCATAGACTGGCAACAATTCGAGATGTTGATTGTATTTTTGTTATTGACAACGGAAGAATTATTGAGCAAGGTACACATGAAGAACTTTCAAGTATTGAAAATGGAGCATACGCAGGATTAGCAAAATTACAGTTTGAAAATGTATAAAAAACATGCTAATAACTTTACGATTTAATAATCAATTTAAAATTATAGAAAAGTGTCAATTAGTGTTCTTTACCAAAATTCACAAAGAAGATCTTAACGATCCACAAAATCCATATCTAAGAAAAAATTAAAACTAATTTTCTTAGATATCTTCTAGGATAAGTAGCTTAAGGCTCCACATTTCCTTTCCGTGATCATTATTGGATTAAGAAAAACTAGATACCGTTTATTTTGATAAAAAGAAAAATTGCTTTTGTAATCATAAGTGGTTTTTATCTTTAGTAAAAAGTAGAAACCAATTTCTCAACCTTATAATTTTTTATTTTGAAAAAAAGAGGAAGATTATTTTTTAAAAAAACCAAGTTAAAATAGTCTATTCACTCAATGAATATTAAAAGATTAAGACTTTAAAAGGAATAAAAAATCATTCCCATTTTGCAGTAAAATTACCTCTTATTCCGCTGTTGCTTTGTCAAAGAACCCAAACCATAACAACTGAGAAGTATTGTTTTTTCTTTTCAAATTAAACTTAATAAATAATGATTCCTTTACCATATGGAGGACAAAATAGAGAGAATTTAAAAAGGTCAGAATATACACTTGGTATCCTAGGAGCCTTATCTGTTTTCTTTGTGGCTTTTTTATACGCTTTTGAGGTTAAATACTTTAGTAACACTTTCGAAGTAAAAAGCTTAGTTTGGCAAACACTTTACTCGGGAATTTTTATTGGAATCACGGCGGGATATTATTTTTCCAAACAATTTAATGATGTGTTAGAACAACTGAAAATATATGTTTTTTTTCTTACAATTTCGTTGTTATTACTCCCGTTACTAGGTAGTCTATCCAATAGATTGCTGTCTTTTTCTCCTAAACAAAAAATAGAAGTTGAACTCCAAAGTCAAGCAGCTTATCTCCAAAGTAGATTTGGACGAGTCAGTATGAATACTAAAAAAGATGGAATATTTTTATTTTTTATAAAAGATCAAAAAATACAAAGAGTCAAAACTCAAAAAATACTTTTCCCAAATTCAAAAAAAGGAGAGCGTGTACAAATTGTTACAAGGAAAGGATTCTGGGGATATGAGTATTTTATTGAAGAGTAAAACAATCTAAAACACCTAACAAAAATGCCAGAATTACCAGAAGTCAATTCTTTTAAACTTTATTTTGATAAAACCACTTTAAATCAAAAGATTAGAGAAGTTGAAGTTCAAGATGATAAAATAATGCGAAACATAAATGGCGATGACTTCATTGAAAAACTAACTGGCAGAACTTTCGTTAACTCCTACAGAAGAGGAAAATACCTGTTTGGGAAATTAGATGATGGTAACGATGTTCTTTTTCATTTTGGGATGACAGGAGATATTAAATACTATGAAGATGATATGGATCAACCTCGACATGAACGATTTGCCTTTCATTTTACCAACGGATACCGGTTAGGGTTTGATTGTCCTAGGAAATTTGCTCGTATATTATATTTAAAAGATTTAGAAAAATACATCTCAGAAATTGGACTTGGAGAAGATGCATTAATAATTTCAGAAAACAGTTTTTTAGAAAAATTGGAAGGTCGGAAAACTTCAATTAAAGGTTTCTTACTAAATCAAAAGTTACTAGCTGGAGTTGGAAATCTATATGCAGATGAGATTTGTTTTCAAACTCGCATTCATCCAGGCTCCTCGATAAGTGCTTTGAGACAAAAACAAAAGAAAGATATCTACAAAGCCATGCAAAATATTTTATCCATCGCAGTTAACCGAGCCCGAAATTATAAGGAAGAAAAAACGGAAGACGACTTTTTTCAATGGAGGGTCAAAGGACAAAAAGCCCCAAAAGGAAAAGGAGTTTGTAAAGTCGAAAAAATAGCAGGAAGAACTACCTATTATTTTGATATTTATCAAAGATTATATCAATCTAAATAATGTCTTTTAAAATCCAATCTAATTCATAAAATTCATTTGTCAATCTTGATAAACCATTATCCTATCCACAACAAAGTCAATCCCACACAATAAAAGCAAAGATTTTTTTCACTCGGTTTCAATATATTTAAACTTATAGTAATTCATATAATGAGATATACTTGATTGAAAGGCCTAAAATTTCCTCTCCATAATATGTCTACCTAATCCCCTCTCTCTTTCCAACTATCAGGAAACCATTTTTCTTTGCCCTATTTATTGTTCAGTTTACCCATTTTTCACCTTTTCCTGTGAAATTATCTTAAAACAAAAGACAACTGCGTCTAATATTATAACTGTTGTACATTAATTTTCACCTAGCTAGCTCTCAAATTGGAATAAATGATTTTTATAAAAAAAACGTTAACTCTTTTAGTTCAAGTTAACTTTTCCATATTCTATAACTGGAAATGTAAAACTTGTCCCTGCCTTTAACCTTGGTAGGTCATCATTTTTAAAACAAGGTGATAGAGAGAATAATAAAGGAGACTAAATCTGAAAGATTTGAGTAACTCATTTTTGAAACCGGGAGAGTCCAAATAATAGATTTAATGAAACAATAAAAACACAAAAAAAATTGAGGAATTTTAAAATAAATTTTTGAGGAAATCATACTAGTAGTAAAAAGTAACACTCAATCCCATATTATACATGTTTCATCTAAAAATAACCTCCTAAATTCAATTATCATTTATTTTTACAAAAAATTATAATAGTAAATAACTTGTATTATTATACTTTTGTAAGTAAATAATAGTTAAAATAAAATTCTAAAATTAAAATACTAATATGAAAGATTTCTTCAAGTTTGTTTTCGCTTCTTGTTTGGGAGTAACACTTTCTGGAATAGCATTATTCTTTATTGGAAGTTCTGCTGTTGCTGGATTAGTATCAGAAGCAAGTGGTGAAAATAAAGCTGCTGCTAAGCCAAATTCAGTTCTAAACATTTCACTTAAAAATCAAATTCCAGAAAAAACAAATAATGTTCAGGCGGATCAATTCCAATTAGAAATGGATAATATTCTGGGTGTACATGATATTGTTCATAGTATCAATCACGCCAAAACTGATGATAACATTCAGGGAATTATGATTGATTTAACTAATGCAAGTTTAGGACAGGCTAACGCTGCTTACCTAAGAAAAACTATAGATGAATTTAAGGAAAGTGGAAAATTTGTTTTAGCCTATGCTCCTACTTATTCTAAAGGGACTTACTATTTAGCATCTGCAGCAGATCAAGTCTATATCAATCCATTTTCAGTAATGGAATTTGATGGATTTGCCGCAAGTATTCCTTTTTTTAAGGGAATGTTAGATAAAATCGGTGTAAAAATGCAGGTTAAATATGCAGGACAATTTAAGAGTGCAACAGAACCATTCCGATTATTCGAAATGAGTGAACAAAATAAATTGCAAGTTCGAGAATACTTAGGAGGCATGTACGAGGTGTACTTAAATGATATTGCAGTTTCACGAAATTTGACACCTAAACAATTAAAATCTATTGCGAATGAAGGAATTTTATTAAATTCTAAGGAAGCTATGGAATCAGGTCTAGTAGATGGAATAAAATATAAAGATGAAGTTTTGATGGAACTACGAACTCGTTTGGGTTTAGCTGAAAAGGACAAAATTCCAACAATTGGATTGTATGATTATGCAGAATATGTAGGAAACAAAATAGATTTCAAATCAAGTAACAAGATTGCCGTAATTTATGCTGAAGGTTCCATCGTCGACGGAGAAGGAACTTTGGGTAGTGTTGGTGGAGATAATTATGCTAGAATTATTCGAAAAGCTAGACAAGATGATAATGTAAAAGCGATTGTTATTCGAGTAAATTCAGGTGGAGGAAGTGGAATGGCTTCAGAAAATATTTGGAGAGAAATTGAATTAGCTAAAGCTGATGGAAAGACCATAATTACATCTATGGGGGATGTAGCAGCTTCTGGTGGATACTATATTGCATGTAATTCAGATGCTATTTTAGCCCAATCAAATACAATAACAGGTTCGATTGGAGTATTTGCAATGATTCCTAGTTTCCAGGATGGTATGCGTGACCATTTAGGAATTGAAGTAGATACCGTTAAAACAACAAAATTTGCAACCAGCATTTCTCCTTTCTTTGATATGAATAAAGAAGAAGGTGATCGAATTCAAAAATACATAGATGAATTTTATGATCATTTTTTACTAAGGGTTTCAGAAGGAAGAGGAATGACTAAAGAACAAGCTCATGAGATCGCACAAGGGAGAGTCTGGACTGGAAAAACCGCTTTAGAAATCGGCCTTGTTGATCAGTTAGGTGACCTTAATGATGCAATTAATCTCGCAGCAGAAAAGGCAGGGATTTCAGATTATCGATTAAAGGAATTCCCACAAGTAAAAGAACCCCTTCAACAATTCATTGACAATATAACAGGAAATAACAGCAAAGAACCAATGGCTAATAAATCTGTAAATAAATTGTTACAAAGTGAGTTAGGTGAATTATACCCTCATGTAAAGGCATTAAAAGAAATGATGCAAGCAAAAGGAGTGCAAGCTAGAATGCCGTATATAATTGATGTTGATTAATTGATAGGAATATTTAAAAATAAAAAAGGACATTTCGGTTAAAGAAATGTCCTTTTTTATTTTAGGTTCATTACATGCTAATAGAGAAAATATAAATACATAAAACGAATATTTGTATGTATGTTATCTTCTAACCACCATAACTCTGACCAGAGTTAAAAATTAAATAGACCCTCTTTATAAAAAGTCTACATCTACATCATAAGGATATGCAATCAAATATTTCAATGCCTTCTCTACCGCAAATCCTTCAAAAACAGATTTATAAAGCATTTGTGTAATAGGCACTCTAATTTTATGCTGTCTTGATAAATGTTTAAATATCTTTAAAGTTCTAACCCCCTCCGCTAACTCAGGCATAGTTTCCATTATTTCCTCTAGAGATTGACCCTGCCCTAGCCTTTTTCCAAATGTAAAATTCCGACTATCTTCACTAGTTGCCGTTGCAATCAAATCTCCTATGCCCGCTGTTCCTAAAAAAGCACTTTTATCAATATTAAATGCTTTGGCAAAATAAATCATTTCAACCAATCCTCGAGTAATCAACATGGCCTGAATATTTTTTCCCATCCCTAATCCACCAAGTATACCAGAACCAATTGCATATACATTTTTCAATGCTCCAGCCATTTCAGCTCCTAACATCGACCTAGAACCAAAAACTTGAAACCTTTGCCCTTTTAACACTTTTTTTCCCAGTTCAAAAACCTCATCATATCGACTTGCTATTAAAGTTGCCGTTGGTTGACCAGCCATAATTTCAGATGACAAATTAGGACCACTTAAGCAACCTATTCTTACAACAGAGCTCTCCTGCTCAATTACATTACTCATTGTATGCACTTCATGGCGAGTAATTTTCCCAGCTTCCAATTTAGTCATATCTGCTTCTCTAACATCAAATCCTTTTGTACCATGTATCAGTATATGATACGGATGCAAGTAGGGTGAGAAACTTTTCATCATAGCTCGAAAACTTACCGAAGGTACTACTGGAAAAATCAAAGTACAACTCTTTGCTAAAAATTCCGGATCAGAAGTAGCAATGATATTCTTATTCAATTGAATCCCATGATGTTTATGAGAGGCATTTATCTTTTCTACAAGGCTTCTATTTCTTGCAAATAGCAATACATTGGCATTTTCTGAAATGAGTTGAGCGATTGCAGTTCCAAAACTACCTGCACCAATAATACCTACCTGTTGCGACTTTTCCAATATTTTTCATTTTTTAAAGAGCTACTTTAGCTACTCTTAATATTATTAATTCTGAGCCAATGCTTCTTCAATAAAAACCTTTAATTCTTCTTTGATATTCATTGACCCACCAATTTTACTATTCACTACTTTTCCTTCTTTGTTAATTACTACACTCGTTGGAAAAACTTGTATTCCGTATAGTTCTATGATAGACCGAGCATTAGGAAAATGCTGAAAATTAAAAGGCGATTCTTGCAGAAAAGACTTTACTTTACTTTTTACGTCAAAAGTAATAGCTAAAAATGCTACATTCCTTCCTTCATACTCAGCTCTCAATTCATTTAAGTCTGGAATTTCCATTTGGCAAGGGGGACAATTAATAAACCAAAAATTAATCAAAACTACCGTTCCTTTAAAACTTTCCAAACCTACTTTTTGACCAGCCATATTTTCCAAATCAAATGTAGTTAAAACTGCTCCTTTTTCAAAAGCAGATTCTGCAGAAAGGCCCATTATTTTAGTTTGCAATTCATTTAATGTAATAGATTTAAATTCTTTTGAAGGTTGAAATAAGTTTTCCTCAATTTGTTTTAATTCAACCTTTGTTGCAAGATAATTTACCTTCCCAAATGGCATATTTAATGAATATTCTAAAGCAAATCCTTTTGAGATAACATAAGGACAAAAATTAACCCCCAATTCTTGAGTCACCCAAGCAATTAAAAAACCATCTCCCATTTTTGCAATTGCTTTCTGGCACTCATACCCAGCTATTATCTTTTTCTCATCTTGAAAAATCAACTCCCCCATTTCTGGAATCATCTCATCTGAGTTTTCTAAAGCATACTTTTCACCTCTAAAAACTAGATAATTAGTCTCTTTATTAGTTTTTAAATCTATTATTTGAAATGATTCTTGATCTTTTTTGCCAAGTTTTACAAAGTGCAATTTTCCATCATTAAAGACACCTCGTGCTCTAGTTCCAAAGTCTCCGGCATCAAAAAGTTCCACATTTTTAGGTTCAACACTAATATTGTATTCTACTACTCCAGATTTGATTTTTGGGCTTTTTTCTAAAATACTCTCATTTTTTTTTGGGTTGCAACCAAAAAATAAAATTAACAATAAACAGCTATTTATTATTTTCATATTTAAAAATTATTTGAGATAATATTATGTTTGCAAACTTACAAGATTTAAACAACCATTTTTCCTTTATTTCGTTCGCATTGATTGAATCAATACAATAACAAACCATGAAAAATAATATTTTAGTCTTAACTCTTATTTTAAATTCTTCTGTCCTTTTTTCACAAACTAAATTTAATCCAACACAGCCAAATGAAGGCCCTGGAAGCTCGGTTTACCTCCATGAGAAAGTAATTCAGCATGACTTCGCACAATCACCTGATGGCTTTTGGCTATATGAACCCTCAAGCCCTCGACCTGACTCTGCTAATGTGGTTGTATTCAATCATGGATATGGTGGTTATAATCCAATGATATATGGACAGTGGATTAAACATTTAGTTCGAAAAGGGAATATTGTAATATTTCCACGTTACCAAAAAAATGTATACTCCCCGAAACCTAGTAAATTTTCAACCAATGTTAGTCAAGCAATTCGAGATGCATTAAAAAAAATGAAAAATAATAATTTTATCAAACCCAAAATAAAAAATTTAGCAATGGTTGGGCATTCCTACGGAGGAGTTATAACAGCAGATTTAGCAATCAATTATGAAAAACATAATATCCCTAAACCTATTGCCATTTTACTGTGTTCCCCGGGATCAGGACCATTTAATGGAGGAATTTTAGATAATTATAAGACGATGGCTTCTGATATTAAAATGGTTATAATGGTTGCAGAAAATGATAGAATAGTTGGAGAAAAATTTGGAGAAAAAGTTTTCAAGACTGCTACCAATGTTATTCAACGAAATTACATTAGACAACTTCATGATAATTCAACAACCCCCCCTCATCGAGCAGGGCACAATGAAAGCTACGCACTTGACATGGATTTTGATAATGGTGTTAGAAATGCCACAACTCGACGTTCTCTTCGAAAGGCAATCACCAACAATGTAGATTACTATGGATATTGGAAAATTTTTGATGCACTTCTTAATTGTAGTAGAAAAGGTGAAAATTGCGAATATGCTTTTGGAAATACCCCTGAACAACGTTTCCTGGGTATCAACTCAAATGGTCTCCCTCTCAGAGAATTAGAAATTATTCTACCAAAAAAGGAATTAAAACCCGCTGCTGTGTCCCAATAAATATTTTTTTTTTAAATCCCTTCAATAAATTTAATCTAATATAAAGATGTGAAATTTCACGTCACCTTTTCTTGTTAAATTATCTTTTTGAAAATTGTACCTACTAAATGAATTGAAATTCCTATCCCTTAATTATTAAAAAAATAAATTTATTAGACTTTATTATATTTGCTTTATTTAGAATTGACTATTTTAATATTTATTCGATAACACCTTTCATAATATTTTATCAAGAAACAAAATGAAAAAGGTAATTTTTGCCTACTATATATGCGCAATACTCATTTTTACTGGATTCATTTCACATGGATCTGACGCCCCTGAAATATTTATCTACTCAAAAAAGTATTTTGTGATTTTGGTGGCATTAGCAATAATATTGTTATTAGCAATTCCATGGTGGATCAATAGTTTCATGAGAAAGAATGGAGTGAAGGTTTTATTCATGACGCTAATTCCCTCATTGATGACGTTGTTTTTCGTTTATCTGGGTGGACATTACTACTATTACCAAACACAGGAGCACCTCTTCGATCCTTTCTTACAAATTCCACCCAATAAATATGAATTTAGTTCTGAAAAAGATACTACAACCTTCAGAGTACTATGCATTGGAGGTTCCACTACTCGAAATGTAAGGTTAGATACTGTAAATCGCTATCCCTCCGTTTTGCAACGAATTCTAAATAAAAAATACCCCAATAAAAAAATTGAAGTTCTTAATGCGGGAATGGATTGGTACACAAGTAAGCATACTATCATCAACTATACTGTATACGCTAGAGATTTCCAACCTGACATAGTAATTGTCATGCATGGAATCAATGATTTATATCGATCATTTTCCCCTGCAACTTTAGCCATTGGAGAATACAAAAGTGATTATACTCATTTTTATGGACCAAGCATTAATGGTGCAAAACCACCTACTTTTGAATCACGAATAAATTATGTCATTCGAAAATTTTGGTATACTCCAACTTTGGATCCAGCAAGTTTTGACATTTCTGTTTTCAAATCCTTAAAAGATTTCAGAAAGTACATGAGTAATATTGTTGAGATTCTACAAAATGATGGGGCAGAAGTAATCCTAGTTTCTCAACCCTACTTTTACAAAACCGAGATGTCCACAGAAGAAGAAAAAGTACTTTGGATGGATCGTGGAATGTGTATTTTAGATGGTAAGTATCCAAACCAAGAAACTATGGCTTTAGCAATGGATGCCTACAATATGAGTGCAGCTGCAATTGCTGCGAAATATAAGACTACTTTTGTTCATGGTGAACCTGCGATACCTAAAGACTTAGATTATTTTATTGATGATGTTCATTTCACCTCGCTAGGTGCTAAAATCCTGGCCGAAAAAATTGCAAAAAAAATAAAATTGAGAGAATAAATATAAAGACAAAATTTATCATTAAATCAGAAACCATTATTCATGATTAGATTGTATGATTTTGGAATATGGCTTTATGGTTTTGGATTATGGTTAGCTTCTTTTTTTGATAAAAAAGCAAAACTATGGGTTCAGGGCAGACAAGACATTTTCTCTAACATAAGTTCACAAATCACTGATAACCAACCGACTGTATGGTTTCACTGTGCCTCTCTTGGAGAGTTTGAACAAGGCAGACCTCTAATTGAAAAAATAAAAAAGGACCTTCCAGATTATAAAATATTTTTGACTTTCTTTTCTCCTTCAGGACTTGAAATCCGAAAGAATTACAAATATGCTGATCACATTTTTTACCTTCCCTTAGATACCACGAAAAATGCAAAACAGTTTCTTAAAATTGTTCAACCCCAGATTGTTTTTTTTGTAAAATATGAATTCTGGTATAACTATCTAAAACAGCTAAATCAAGAAAAAATTCCTACTTATTTAGTTTCATCCATTTTCAGGGAGGACCAAATTTTCTTTAAACCGTATGGTTCTTTTTTTAAAAAAATGTTATTCTTTTTTGATCATATTTTTGTCCAAAATGAATATTCAAAATCCATTCTTTTAGAAAATAAAGTTTCTCATGTTTCTGTTGCGGGTGATACACGAGTTGATCGAGTTTTAGAAATACAAAAAAACAAAAGATCTTTTGACGAGATAATTTTTTTCAAAGGTAACACTGAAATTTTAATTGGTGGAAGTACTTGGCCATCAGAGGAAGACATTCTAATAAAATGGATTTATACTCAAAACGATTTGCATTGGAAATTCATTATTGCACCCCATGATATTAGTGAACATCGTTTGTTGGAAATTGAAAAGAAATTAAACGTCAATTCAGTTCGTTTCTCTAAAGCCAACGCCTTGAATTCAGCTGCTGCAAAAGTGATGATAATCGATAATATAGGAATGCTCTCAAGTCTCTATCAATATGGAAAAATTGCTTTGATTGGAGGTGGTTTTGGAAATGGCATTCATAATACATTGGAACCAATCACATTTGGTTTACCAGTTATTTTCGGAGAAAAATATCAAAAATTTGAAGAAGCAAATAAACTTGTGGAAACGGGAGGAGGATATTCTATTAAAAATTACGATGAATTTAACTACATTATGAAGAGTCTAGAAAATGATGATTTTTACAACAATGCTTCTACAAATGCTGAAAAATATGTTCTAAAAAACCAAGGTGCAACAATGAAAATTTTTGATTTTATTTTTAAAGGAAAATAATCAATTGAACTAATTACTCATTAACTAGGAATATCCCTTCGTTTTTATAAAATTTGTACTCTTAACTTAAAGAAAAAGAAAGAATCAAAAATGGATGCCAATCAGCTTTTCAAAGCATTTAACAACATCAATATTGCAATTATCGGAGATGTCATCATCGATCGATATTTAAATGGAAATGTAGATCGTATTTCTCCTGAAGCTCCTGTACCCATTATCCATTTGAAAAGAGAAGATAACCGGCTTGGTGGATCAGGAAATGTTGCATTAAATATAAAAGCTATGGGAGCAACTCCATTTTTATTTAGTGTAATTGGAGACGATGAGAATGGTGAAATATTTAAAAAGTTAATGCCTGAAAATAATTTATGGCAAAACGGAATTCTAAGATCTAAGGAAAGGTGTACAACTGTCAAAACTAGAGTTATGGCAAATAATCAACAATTACTTCGAGTTGACAGAGAAGATACTATTGATCTTTCAAAATCAGAAGAAGATAATTTTATCAATAAAATTAAAACTTTTTTAGCAGGACAAAATATTGATGTTATTATTTTACAGGACTACAACAAAGGTGTGCTTTCTCTACCTGTCATCAGTAAAATCCTTTCCTTGGCTGAAAAAAATGAAATTCCAATTGTTGTAGACCCCAAAAAAGTTAATTTCCTAGCATATAAAAATGTAGAAATATTCAAGCCTAATTTAAAAGAGATTCAAGAGAGTACACCATTTCAAGTGCTTCCAAACCTTGATTCTTTAAAAAAAGCTAGTGAGTTTTTACGAAAAAAATCGGGAGCAAAGAATACCATAATTACCCTTTCAGAAAAAGGAATGTTTATAGACGATGGTCAAAATATTGAAATAATTCCAACTCAAATTCGAAATATTACTGATGTTTGTGGAGCCGGAGATTCGGTAATTAGCTTAACAGCCTTAGGACTGGCAATAAAATTAGAATTGAATGAAATTGCTAAATTAGCTAACCTTGCCGGGGGACAAGTTTGTGAAAAAGTGGGAGTTGTTCCTGTTGATAAAAATCAATTAAAACAAGAGTTTAAAGAATTGTAAGAAAGTCTAAAGTAACAACCTAAACAATGTAGTTTTTAACTGAAAAGGGGCGAAAACTGTCACTTGATTTTTTTTGCTTTAAAAAGTTTATTTTTTATATTATGACAAAAAAAGTAATAATTATTGGAGCAGGTTTGAGTGGTTTGAGCATTGCATATTTATTAAAAAAAAGAGGAATCAATGTCCATATAATTGAAGCTCGAAATAGAATTGGGGGACGAATCGAGACGATAAAAGGAAATCAAAATTCTCCTATGGAAATGGGAGCTACTTGGTTCGGAAAAAAACATCAAAACCTTGTAGCTTTTTTGGAAGAACTTGAAATTGGTATATTCCAACAATTCATTAGCGGAACTACTTTTTTTGAAACAATGTCCTTCATTCCTCCTCAAAAATTTGAAGTTCCTGAATCTGAAGAACCTTCTTTTCGAATTCAAGGTGGGACTTCTTCTATTATTTTAAAACTAGCTGATAAGATTGGATTGGAAAACATTTCACTAGGTCAACCTGTTTCCAATCTTGAAAAAAAAGAAAATTACATTTCAATTTATACTACTGAAGGTAATATTTTTGAAGCAGACTTAGTTATTTCAACTATTCCTGCAAAGCTTTTTGTTCAATCAGTTAATTGCTCTCCAACATTACCTAAAAATGCCATTAAAATTTTTAAAAACACCCAAATATGGATGGAGAGTTCCGTAAAATTTGCAGTAGAATATGCTTCACCATTTTGGAGAGAAAAAGGACTTTCAGGAGCAATATTCAGCCAGTCAAGTTTGATTCCAGAAATGTATGACCATACTAATTATGAAAAAAATAAATTTGCTTTAAAGGGATTTTTAAATGGAACAATAGTACAATACTCCAAAGAAGATCGTGAAAAGATGGTCATCGAAAACTTAAGGAAATTCTTTGGAAAAGATGCAGAATGTCATGTTGGATATTTTGACAAAATTTGGAAAAATGAAAAATTTACTTTTTCTCCGACTATAAATTTCCTTCCTTCACACTATAATAATGGACATACTATTTATCAAAATTCGTTTTGGAATAATTCATTTTTTATGGCCGGCACAGAAACAGTTTCACATTTCGGTGGCTATATGGAAGGCGCGATTAAGTCTGCCCTTTCAACTTCAGAAAAAATTTACAACATTATAATTACAAAATAAAATGCTTCATATTCCAGGTTTATATATTGCTAATTCTAGTAATCGAGGACGAGGTGTTTTTACAGCTCAAGAAATAGAGACAGGTGATTTAATTGAAATTTGTCCACTCCTAATTATTCCAAAGAAGGACGTCTCTGCAATTCATAAGACTGTACTACATGATTATTACTTTTTGTTAGAAAAACCAAATGGAGCTGCCTGTATAGCATTAGGTTATGGTTCAATTTATAACCACCAATCAGAACCAAATGCAATTGTAATCTTTGATTATGAAAAAAAGGAAATTGAAATTCAGGCAAGTAAAAAGATTGAACCAGGTAATGAAATATTCATTGACTATACTGATGGAGGTAAAGAGGAAGCTCCATTATGGTTCACACCAAATGACTAGATAATCGTTTCGTAATTCCAATAAATTGGTCCTTACTTGTAAGAATTAAATATAAACCAATAAAAAGGAACTCCTTTACTATATCTCATATTTATAGTGTAATAAATATTTATTTAATAAAAAAGTACGTATTGATTTTGTTCTTTAATCTCCAAAAACACATCAGTTACTTAGATCATAAGACTATATAAAAATATAGTCAAACCATGTGGTTCTCTATCTAATAATGTTTATTCTTGGTTTATGTGAGGTGTGGAAATTTTCTAATAATTCGGAAGTCTTTCCAAATTTTGAAAAGACCTCCGAAGACTATTATTGTAAAAAATAATTATTATTTGACCTTAATTTTTTAATACCTTAAAGGTTTTATTCCCTTTTTCAGTTGTAACTTTTAATAGATACATACCTGATATAAATCCTTCAGAACTTATCTTTTCAAAATTAGATTTAGGCTGAGTCGATAAAACAAGTTGTCCTTGTATATTATAAATTTCAACCTTTATTATCGTGGCATCTTTTGATGAAACATTCCAAAAACCATTAGCTGGGTTTGGAAATATATTTATCTTTTCCAGAAATAAATTATTATCACTTAATACAAAGTCTCCAAATGCGACGTTATCAAAATAGTAAGTTTTTTCTCCAGCTGTGGCTCCGTCTGTTCCAAAATTGAAAAAGATGGATGCCATATTATAAATCCAACCATTATTTAACCCAAAATCTAAAGCTGCTGTCCCAGTTGCCTCATTTGTAAAATCAAATTCTAAAATCTCCCATTCAGCAGAAAGTGTAGTAACAATCTCGGTTTCGCAAGTTTGTGTCGGGTCATTAGAGTTTTCAACTTTAAGTCGAATAGGGGTTCCACTATCAGGTGACCATACTTTAACAGTCATTTTTGAATCCATTAATGTAATAGGAATATTAGTTGCAAAACCTCCAGGCGTTCCTATCGTAGTTCCAGCCCAAGTTGCGGCATTAGCAGTTTTTATAGCTTCAACAACCGTATTGCTATTATCAGTAGGATCTTCAACTAGGGTAGAAAAATTCCCCCCAAAATCTGTAGTAGTGTAATTTACAGAAGTTCCTTCAAAGCTAACAGGTAGATCAATCTGCTCCCCCGCAAAAAGTTGTTCTACATCATCAAAAAGGAAAGTTGAAGTATTTGAACCATTGCCAGTATTTCCAAAATCAAACATGAAAACAACTTGATTATTATCATTGGGCGCACCGGTAAAATCCCAAGTTAGAGTTTCCCATTCACTAGTTGTTTTTGTGAGAACATCTTTCTCAGTTGGAGTCCCTCCTTCCAACTTAAACTTTATAGTTGTCCCAATTGGAGCAGTAGTAAAGACCTTCATTGATAGAATTGAATTTGAGGAAAAATCCAAATTTTCTGATAATATAATTTTACTACCCGCCCATACCGTACCTCCGTCTCTTACAATTTGAGCTACCATTGAACTCGTATTGATACCATTAGATTGCGGGTTTGAAATAACAGTACCTTCTCCACCATCAAAATTTACAAAGTCAGTTGTGGTAATAGAAGATTCGAAATCAATTGGTAAGGATTGAGCAAATGAACTTGATAATACAAAAAGAAATACTATTGAGTATAATTGTTTCATGTTGTTATTTTTATTAGTTTATATTTGGAATCAGTTTTTTACAAGTCAATTGTCAGAAACATTAACATTCCATAACAACTAACTATAGGATTTTTATCATTTTATCACCGTAATATCACCACTCATCACTTCTACCCTTCCATCTACAAATTCTATTTCTGCATAATAAATGTATACACCAGAGACGACCACTTCTCCATTATAAATTCCGTCCCAACCATATTGAGGATCGTTCGGATTGAAATTACTTCGAGAAAATAAATTTGCGCCCCACCTATCAAATATTCTAAAATTACGAATGCTTCTGACATCAGAGCCTGCATAAATCATAAAATAATCATTAGCTCCATCTCCATCTGGTGAAAACCCATTTGGTATAAATACCTTTTGAGTTTTATCTACAAAAATTACAATTTGGTCACTAATTTCACACCCATTTATATCAATCAAAGTCACCGAATATTCAGTTTCATCAATTGGACTCACTATCGGATCAAGACAATCTAAACAATTTAAACTCTCATCATAATCCCAAATTATAGAATCAATAATTAAGTTTGAAAAAACAGAAAGTTGAACGCTATCACCTAAGTATATCTCCTCGTCTTGTCCAATATCTAACATTAAGGAAGTTGCCGCAGGAACATTTAATTCTAAAAAGGTTTCACAACCGTCGGCATCTTGAACAATTAAATTATAAACCCCCGGATTAAGATTTTGATACTGAGTGTTAAAAACAAAAGGATCTGAATTTAAACTGAAGAGATAAGGAGGTTGACCTCCAACAACTGTATCGATTATAATACTTCCATCCTCTTCATTTTGACAAGATTCAGGAATTATTTGGATTGTTGGATCAAGAGTCACCGGTGGAATAACAATATTAATTTCAAATGAATTAAAACATCCATTTAAAATATCAGAGATGAGAAGAGTATAATTTCCCTCCTCGAAAATCTCAATTGATGAATCCGTACCGATAATATTATTAGAATAAATCCATTGGTAACTGTAGTTCGCTCCAGTTGATGACCCAGTGCTCTCTAGAATGAATCCTGTCATTAAACTCTGACAATTTAATGATCCAACTGGATTTTGAATAATTGCTACAACATTACAAAGGGTACCAGAACATGGAGTACAAATACTACCATCGCAATCAAGAATAATTTCTGTATCATCGAAGGTATTTGGATTTCCATCATCACAAGGTAAATTGGAAGTTGTTCCTACTAAACAATCCACTAATGTTCCAAGGCATGGAATACAAATTACTCCATTTGCATCAAGAACAGTTTGTTCATCATTTATAGTGCATGCATCTCCATCATCACATGAGACGACTGAAGTTGTGCCGTTGAAACAATTTACAGGAATCCCTTGACATGGTATACAAATACTACCGTCACAATCTAATATCGTTTGCTCATCGTTAATTGTATTGGGGTTATTATCATCACATATTGAAATAGATGTTGAACCTATTGTACAATCTACTGATGTCCCTTGACAAGGAATACATATAGTTCCATCTGAATCTAGTATGGTTTGTTCATCATTTATTGTACAAGCATCGTTATCATCACAAGTAACAACCGAGGTAGTTCCATTTGAACAATCAACAGGAGTTCCCTGGCAAGGGATACAAATACTACCGTCACAATCTAAGATCGTTTGCTCATCATTTATTGTGTTTGGATCATTATCATTACAAGCTACCATAGAGATTGTTCCTGTCGAACAGTCTATCGCTGTACCTTGACATGGTGTACATATAGTACCATCTGAATCCAGAATTATTTGTTCGTCATTTATCGTACAAGCATTGTTATCATCACATAGCACAATTGATGTTGAACCATTTGAACAATCTACAGGAATTCCTTGACATGGTATACAAATACTACCATCACAATCTAAAATGGTTTGTTCATCATTTACTGTATTTGGATCATTATCATTACAAGATACAACAGAGGTTATTCCTGTCGAACAATCTATCGCTATACCTTGACATGGTATACAAATAGTTCCATCTGAATCTAGTACTATTTGTTCGTCATTTATCGTACAAGCATCGTTATCATCACATAGCACAATTGATGTCGAACCATTTGAACAATCTACAGGAATCCCTTGACATGGTATACAAATACTACCATCGCAATCTAAAATAGTTTGTTCATCATTTACTGTATTTGGATCATTATCATTACAAGTTACAATGGAAGTTGTTCCGGTTGAACAATTTATTATAATTCCTTGACACGGAATACAAATTGTTCCATCTGAAACCAGTACTGTTTGTTCGTCATTTATTGTACAAGCATCGCCATCATCACATGGTACAATTGAAGTAACCCCTGTTGTACAGTTTACCGGTGTTCCTAAACATGGGATACAAATACTGCCATTACAGTTTAAGATCGTTTGTTCATCATTTATTGTGTTCGGATCATTATCATTACAAGCTATTACTGAAGTTGTTCCTGTCGAGCAATCTATCATTGTACCTTGACATGGAACACAAATAGCTCCATTTAATTCTAGAACTGTTTGTTCGTCATTTATCGTACAAGCATCGCCATCATCACAAGCAATAACTGTAGTCGAACCATTTGAGCAATCTACTAAAGTTCCTTGACATGGTATACATATGCTTCCGTCGCAATCTAAAATGGTTTGTTCATCATTTATTGTATTTGAATTATTATCATCACATACTATTACAGAAGTTGTTCCATTTGAACAATCTATCAATATTCCTTCGCAAGGTTCACATACACTACCATCTGCAGCCAATGTTTCCATATCATTTGAAGTACATGGATCAGCATCATCGCATGGTAAGGTAGTTTGACAAGCAATAATGGAACAATCAGAGAGAACACCTGCACATGGTATACAAATAGTACCATCAGACGCGAGTATCTCAACATCATTGTCAGTACACGGATTTCCATCATCACATGGTAAAAATGTTTGACATGCAACATTAGAACAATCCACTAAAACACCAGTACACGGAATACAAATGCTACCATCGGGAGCTAGAGTTATTACATCATTTTGAGTGCATGGATTTGCATCATCACATGGTATTGTAGTTTGACAAACATTACTCGAACAATCAGCTATTACTCCAAAACATGGAATACAAACAATTGTGTTATCACAATCATCAACTGTCACCATATCATTTACAGTGCATGGATCTCCATCATCACAGGCTATAACTATTGTATTGGTGCAAGGTTGAGGAACTGATTGATCATAAAAGTAATCCAGACAAATTTCATAAGAAACCGAAATAGTCCCGTTTGAAATTGCCATACCATCTGAAGTGCAAGCAGCACTAAAATCTGTTGCAGGAATCAAATCAACTCCGATAACATCTGTTGCATTTATTGTATTGCAATTAGAAATATTCAATGAATAAGTCCCAATAGTTGTTGCTCCTCCACCAAAAGTGTTACATCCCGGAGTTAACACATCTTGGACTATCGGGCAAACTGCTGTATTCGTTAATGGACAACCTAACAATACATTTCCAAATATTGGTATATTAGTACATTCTGTTGAAGTTATAATATCTGTCAAGTCAATATTCACAACTACTGAACTCAATCCAGGATTATTCAATCCACAAGGTAAAGTTGGAGGTTCAAAATTATGCAAGTATCCTTCATTTACAATAGGTAAATTAGCATGGGACCAATCATTTCTATCAGGTCCTATTAAAGCAGTTGAAACCGTTTGACATTCTGTAATAGTATATAATCCTGGCGTACCTTGACATGGAATACAAATACTGCCATCACAATCTAAAATTGTCTGTTCATCATTAAACGTATTTGGATTACCATCATCGCATGAAACTATCGTAGATGATCCTGATGAACAATTTATTGGCGTACCTAGGCATGGAATACAAATACTGCCATCAGAATCTAAAACTGTTTGTTCATCATTAATTGTACATGCATCACTATCATCACACGCAACAATTGAAGTTGATCCATTTGTACAATTTACTGGTGTACCTTGGCAAGGAACACAAGTGCTACCATCACAATCTAGGATCGTTTGCTCATCATTAATTGTATTGGGATCTCCATCATCACATATAATTATAGTCGTTGTTCCCGATGTACAATCTAATGCTATTCCTTGACAAGGCACACAAATGGTTCCATCAGAATCTAAAATTGTTTGTTCATCATTAATTGTACAAGGGTTATTATCGTCACATGGTACGATTGAGGTAGATCCAGTTGAACAATTTACAGCAGTACCTAAACATGGAATACAAATACTACCATCGCAATCTAGTATTGTCTCAATATCATTTATTGTAAATGGATCTCCATCATCACATATCTGAACCGTAGTAGAACCTGATGAACAATCAATAACAATTCCTATGCAAGGAACGCAGATTGCACCAGTTGCATCTAAGATAGTCTGTTCATCGTTTTCAGTACATGGATCACCATCGTCGCATACAACAATTGTAGTTGTGCCAGTAGAGCAATTTACGGCAGTGCCTATACATGGAATGCAAATACTGCCATCGCAATCTAGTATTGTCTCAATATCATTTATTGTAAATGGATCTCCATCATCACATATCTGAACAGTAGTAGAACCTGTTGAACAATCAATAACAGTTCCTGCGCATGGAACACAGATTGCACCAGTTGCGTCTAGGATAGTCTGTTCATCATTATTAGTGCATGGATCTCCATCATCACAAACAACAATTGTAGTTGAACCAGTTGAACAATTTACAGCAGTACCTAAACAAGGAATACAAATGCTGCCATCGCAATCTAGTATAGTCTCAATATCATTTATTGTAAATGGATCTCCATCATCGCATAGTTGCACTGTAGTTGTTCCTGTGGTACAATCAATCGCAATCCCTGAACACGGAATACAAACACTTCCATCTGAAATCAAAATAGTTTCCACGTCATTTATCGTACAGGGATCATTGTCATCGCATGAAATAGTAGCCTGACAAGTAGGGTCTGTATTACAAGGTGCAGGTATACCCATGCATGGTACACAAACATTACCATTCAAATTCAAAATTGTTTCAATATCATTTATCGTACAAGGATCTCCATCATCACATGGTACATCTGATGTTGGACCAGTATTACAATTTACTAAAGTTCCAGAACATGGAATACAAATACTACCATCGCAGTCTAAAATAGTTTCATTATCATTAATTGTATTAGGATTACCATCATCACAGCCTTGAGTTGTAGTTGTCCCATTTGAACAGTCTATTGTAGTTCCACCACAAGGAGTACATACACTTCCATCTGCTGCTAATATCTCTTCATCATTTTCGGTACACGGGTTGCCATCATCACACGGTAATGTGGTTTGGCAAGCAACATTTGAACAATCAACTAAAACTCCTGCACATGGAGCACATACACTTCCATCTGCCGCTAATATCTCTTCATCATTTTCGGTACATGGATCACCATCATCACATGGCAATGCAGTTTGGCAGGCAACATTCGAGCAATTAACTAAAACTCCCGCACATGGAAAACATACACTTCCATCTGCCGCTAGAGTTTCCACATCATTTTCAGTACATCCATCACCATCATCGCATGGCAATGTAGTTTGACAGGCCATGTTTGAACAATCAGCTAAAACTCCAGTACATGGAATACAAATAATTGTATTGTCACAATCATCTACAGTTGTCATGTCATTAATTGTACAAGGATCACCATCGTCACAACTAATCAAAATGGTATTTACACAAGCTGCGGGCACTGATTGGTCGTAGGTATAATCTAAACAAATTTGATAAGTTACGGAGACAAGACCGTCAGTAATCGCTGTACCACTGGATGGACATGATGGAGAAAAATCAGTTGCAGGAATTAAATCTATTCCAATTACATCAGTTGAATTTATTGTGTTACAAGAGGCTATATCTAAGGAATACATCCCGGTGGTTGTAGTTCCTCCTCCGAAAGTATTACAACCAGTAGTCAAAACATCTTGAATAATTGGACAAACTGAAGTGTTAGTTAGTGGGCAGTTTAATAAAACATTTCCAAAAATAGGTATTCCTGTACATCCCCCATTTGTTGTTATACTTGTTATGTCGATATTTACTAGTAGTGAAGTAATCCCTGGATTATTAATTCCACATGGTAGTGCTGGCGGATCAAAATTATGTAAGTAACCCTCACTAACATCTATTCCATTATTGTGAACAAAGTCATTCCTATCTGGCCCAATCAATGCAGTAGTGATAGTTTGACACTCTGTTGTGGTATATTGACCTAAACTGTAATGAGAAACAGTAAAAAAAATTAAAATAAATATCGATTTTAAAAACAAATGAGGATGTGTCATTTTGTGTTTTGTTTTTTGAAAACTCATTTCATATAAAAAACCTCCCTAATTCTATTGAGTTACAAGAGGGCATATTCCTATTTAGGTTTTATTAAACTATGCACAAAGATTATAATCAGGAATAATTTTTAGCAATGAATCATTCAAAGCTTTTCTCGGTTTTTTATTTAACATTCTTTTAAAAAAGACTTTTCCTTTTTTTTTCAAAAAAAAGGAAAAGTCTTTTGACTTCGAATAAAACTTAAACGATAGTTGTTAAACAGTAGTTTGAAAATATAACTAAGAGACTGTATGAAATCACGCCGCTAAATATTTAAACGCATTTTTCAAACAGTCTCTTAAATTATAAATATTATTTACTGACAATAAACTTCTTAGTCATAAAATCATGTCCTTCCACTTTAATTGATAACCAATACAAACCTGATTTGAAATCATTCACTTCAAATTGTAATGTACTTTGATCAATAGGTAAGAATGACTTTTCTCCAACTTTTACACCTCTCGTGTCAAAAATTTCAACAACTGCAGGTAGTCCAACAAACTCTTTTACCGTTAAATTGATGATATCATTAATTGGATTTGGATATAAAGTAATTGATTCTACTGAATTATGACTTCCTCCTCCAGTAAAGTTAGGATCGCTATAACCTGGTTGGGAAGGAGAACAAGGAGTTGGTACATAACAAAGATTGAACCTTGAGTTTAGTCCCCATAATAAGCTTGTTAGATCAGCCATGTTTTCTTCAAAGTTTGAACAAGTTGAAGTACATTGACAAGCCAAAAAGTCATTAGCATATTTAATCAAATCGTTTACAGTTGGATTATCTGGCAAACCGTTCAGAATATGTTGAGGAATATTCATACAAGTAGCGCTTAATGCAAACCCTCCTAGATCAAATGACCCATTTGGATTCATTGACTCATTATATCGAATATTTAGTGAGGTGGTAATAACTTGATTCACGAGTGAATTAAATGTACCATCACAGGTTGCACCCGCTGGTAATGAAACGGATCCACCATAACTATTCATCATTGATTGTATACATTGAGCATTATCTACAATAATTCCACAAGCACCATTTCCGATTTCAATTGGGTTGTTTCCATTATCTATTAGTGTATTAATAATCTCTTCAGAAGATACACCAAACAACGCATCATCTGGATTTCCATAAAATTTCTGAGTCATTGTACAGAAATCTTGGCTACAATTACCATTAAAAATAATAGAACAGTTTCCTGCTACATTTCCACATTTGTCCGTTACTTCTACCGTATAAATTCGCTCGAAATTACCTAGCTCATCACATACTGGACTTCCTGAATCATCAATGACATTAACTAAAACATCTCCACAGTTTTCTGAATATCCACTTGCTACCATAGCTAAGTAATCATCTAATTCATCTACTTCTGGAACATCTGAAATTAGTCCCATAGTTTCTTCGACTGCTACACATTCTCCAGTTGGAGCCCAAACATCTGGAGTTACCGAAACCTTCAAAATGATAGACTCCAATTCATTTCCACAATTATCTGTGCCATCGTAAGTCATTATTATATATCCACCATCGCAGCTATTCCAAAATTCAATAACCTCAGCTTCAATTTCCCCTGAATTTTCACAAAATCCATCTGATCCATTACTGAATGTTGCATTTGGAGCAACAAATTCAAACGCCTCCCAACAATAAATTGAATTCGGCATATCTTCAGGAGCATATATTACTGCAGCTTCAGCAGGATAAACAGTAATTATAACTGGAGTGGAAGAAATTGCATTTCCACAATTATCTTGACCATCGTAATTAACGGTAACTGTTCCTCCTGAACAGGCATCTACATTATAGGTAAACGTTGGCTCTATCAATCCAGATATTTCACAAACTCCATTTGATCCATTTGAATATTGAGCAGTAATTCCAGTTAATTCTTCAGCTTCACTACATGTCATTGCTGCAGGATAAACTGGAACAGCTATTGTCGGCACAGGTGCTGGATCAATAGTAATATATCCAACCATCGCAGCAATGTTTCGACCGCACACATCAGTACCATAATAAATAACTTCCAATGTTCCACCGCATCCGTCGTAAAAATGATTCATTTTAACTAGAGCTGGTTCAGAAATATTACATGCCCCAGTCAAACCATTATCAGCAATTACACTTGGTGGTATAAAAGTTTGAGCACCTCCACAGGAAAGGTTAACTGGAAAGTTAGGAAGTGTAATTGTTGGAATTGGTGCAGCGGCTACTTCAATAGTAAAGTTTCCTCCTTCAATAGTTCGACCACAAATATCAATTACATCTGCATAGTTAACTACTATTACACCTCCGCATTTATCCCAAAAATTAAAAATCTCAGCTGGCATACTCCCTGATATATTATAAATTCCTGACTCACCATTAGTATAAGTCCCTTCCGCTGCAGAAAACATTTCAGCTATTTCGCAGGTAATTGATACAGGTAAAGTTGGTAGAGTTGCAACTGCTTCAGCAGGAATATAATCTGATCCATCACAGTCTTCATCAATACCATTACATGGAATATCAATTGCTCCGGGAAAAGTATTAGGTGCATTATCATCACAATCAATATCGTTCATCACGTATCCAACAGGAGGATTGCATGTAACTAATGAACTATTGGCATCTCCAAATCCATCGCCATCATTATCAGCATACCAAGTCCTATGTGAGAAGTAAACATTATCTACGTATACTGTTCCTCCACCCACAGGTAATCCTGAAAAAATTAATTGAGAAATATTTTCCATATTCATTCCTACGAAATCAGAAAGTGGAATTTGTAAGGATACCCATTCACTCTGTGCAGGGTTATTAATTACAATTTCAAACTCAGTATCATCTCCTCCTTGGAAAACACCATTAGGACCAAAGTCAACCAACTTCACTCGAAAAGTAGTCATATTGGGAGTCCAAATATCAACATTGAAAAAATTCATATCAGTAACATCTAACTGATTAGCAATTGTCTCAATTCCTAGGAAGTTTACATTAAAATATTTCTTAGTATCATTGCCTAAAATTTGAACATCAGCAAGAGATGCTTGAGACCAAAATGTCCTCCATGTATCTACAGGCACATCAGTGTAAGAGTTACTAAACATTGAAATCACTTCAGATTCAACACAAGTTGGATCTGGTGCTGCTACTTGAGGAGTCTGAACAATACAATCAAGACCACAACTTCCAAAACCATAGGTAACTGTTTCATTTTGCCCAGGTACTACATTAATAATTCGATTAGTGAATCCAAAGTTCGTAACTGTGCAAGGTGATCCTGGAGCTAAATCTTCATCCTCTTCTTCTTGAAAGAAAAATTTATATTCTTGTGCTCCTTGATCCATTGTTACAGTTGTACAAAAAATTCCATCACCGTCTGGATCAGTAACTGGATTTGCTCCAGCATTCCATCCATTAAATGCCCCAAATATTGTTGGAGCTGTCGCTGTATTGTAACAGGAAATATCTACACAAAATGTAATATCTGCTGTAGTGATTGAACAATTTTCATCACATGAATTCCAACCAAAATTTACTGTTTGATTTTCTCCTGCAACTACATCTATAACTCGATTAGTGAAAGCTCCACCACAGCAAGTAACTGTACAAGGATCTCCTTCAACAAATTGCTCTTCTCCTTCCTCTTGGAAGAAAAATTTATATTCTTGTGCTCCGGCATCCATTGTTACAGTTGTACAATAAGTTCCATCACCATCAGGATCTATTACTTGATTTGCCCCAGCATTCCATCCATTGAAAGTACCAAAAACGGAAGGAGCAGTTACATTGCTATAACACGAAATATCTACACATAAAGTAACCTCAGCCGTTGTACCAACTGGGCATGTAGGATCACATACTTCCCAACCATAGGTTAATGATTGAGGAACTCCAGCTACTACATCAACTACTCGGTTTGTATAGCCAAAATTGGTGACTGTACATGGGTCCCCCGGACTCATAACCTCTTGACCTTCTTCTTGAAAATAAAATTTATATTCTTGAGATCCTTCTAAGAGTGCAACAGTTCCACACCATGTTCCATCACCATCAGGATCCGACATGAAATTACAACCTGCACACCATCCATTGAAAGCCCCCATTATTGCAGGAGCTGTTGTGGAAGAAAAACAAGAGATATCTACACAAAGTTCAATGTCTGTTGCTACTGGTGGAGCTGAACAGTTAGGATCACATACTTCCCATCCAAAAGTTAATGATTGAGTAACTCCAGCTACTACTTCAACTACCCGGTTTGTATAGCCAAAATTGGTGACTGTACATGGGTCTCCTGGAGTCATGTTCTCTTCACCTTCTTCTTGAAAGAAAAATTTATATTCTTGAGGACCTTCTAAAAGTGCAACAGTTCCACACCATGTTCCATCACCATCAGGATCCGACATGAAATTACAACCTGCACACCATCCATTGAAAGCCCCCATTATTGCAGGAGCTGTTGTGGAGGAAAAACATGAGATATCTACACATAATTCAATATCTGTTGCTGGTGGTGGAGCTGGACAATTTGGGTCACATACCTCCCAACCAAAAGTTAGACTCTGGTTAACACCATTTACTACATTTACTTCCCTATTGGTAAAACCAAAATTGGTGACTGTACATGGGTCTCCTGGAGTCATGTTCTCTTCACCTTCTTCTTGAAAGAAAAATTTATATTCTTGGGGTCCTTGATCCATTATTACAGTTGCACAATAAATTCCATCACCATCTGGATCAGTGACTGGATTTGCTCCAGCATTCCATCCATTGAATGCTCCAAATACTGATGGAGCTGTTACTGAATTGAAACAGGAGATATCTACACACAACTCAATATCTGCTGATAATTCTGACATGTTATTAGAAATTATGGAAGTAGCATTTCCAAATCCCGAAAACATTGTGTGAATAAAAAAAAAGAGGAGGATAATTTTTTTCATCGTTGTTTGATTTTGTTTATAAAAGTTTACTAGTGAGTTAATATCTTAAAATGTTATCAACTATTTTACTTCAATACACATGATGTAAATATTGACTACACATTGATGAAATCGGATCAAAGTCTTATTTTCGAACCGATTACAAGCTAAATTTACTAAAATGAAACAAAACCGGGCAACTATTAAACTACGCACGTTACGCAAACAATTGATTGAACGTTCATCCGTTCAAACTAAAAACACCCTATTTTACTACTCATTATTTAAGGGACAACCTTACAGCCTTTATGATCAAGGTTACTTTCTTATTGCTTGTGGCAGGAATATCGAATGTTTGGTACATCCTTCTCAAAGAGGAACTTAATCCTTCTAAACTTAAAGAAACTTCCTTTGCAAGCTCTTTATTACTAATAGAAGGATTAGAAAAGATAAGATTTAGAATTGTCCAAGAAGATTTCCCTAGTTTACTATTGATGGCTTTTTCAATTTTTAGCCTATCTAAAGTGAGCAATTCTTTATCATGAATTGGAGTAGAAACAGCTTGGACAGAGAACTTCTTTTTTAAAGATTCTAGCTCCAAAAGCAACTCTTCTTGAACAATTAGGTATTGTTTTTCTTTATTCTTAAAATAATACCATAAACCTAAAACTACTAAAGAGAAAATTATAAAACAGAATAAAACTAAATTTCTTGATTGATTCTGGATAATTATTAATTCTTTTTTTAAATCTGATTTAGTCTTTTCATTGATATTTGTAGAAGTTTTTTCTAAATCAGAAGCGGTATGAATAGTAGAGGTTACTTCCAATTCTACGGAAGAGTCATTTGTTTCATTAGAGAAGTCTTGGCTATGAGAATCATTATTATTCTGAGCGGAAAATAAAAAGGACGATAAAACCAGAAATAGAGTTAATAAAATTTTCATTTTAATATGATAGAGTTATTCCGTAACAATAAACCGGCCCAGGTCCTTTAAGGTAAGTAATTTTATTATACTATGCTTTTAAAAATAATTTGAAATTTTATTTGAGCTTTCCCTATTCTACAACAATTCTTTCTATCACCATTTGCTGAGATTCAAGATCTCTAATTTTAAGCAGGTAGATACCGCTATTAAAATTTTCCAAATCAATTAAATTCTTGTTCAATCCAAAATACAATAACTCCCCTTTCAGGCTAAACATTTTCACTTCAAAATCTAAATTATCCCAAATCCCTATATTCAAATAATCTAAAGTTGGATTTGGAAAAATATCAATAACCAAATCCGCTAGATCATGAGTTGAAGTCATCATCAAATCCTCCCCATCACAATCCTCATCAATTCCATTATTAGCAATTTCTGTAGCATTAGGATTGATCTCCGAATTATTATCATCACAATCATCAGCCAAAACAAATCCATCCTCATCCAAATCATCATCCAAGGTCAATGGATCACAATCATCATCCACACCATTATATATAACTTCTGAAATTCCTGGGTTTACATTCTCATTCATATCATCACAATCATCAGCCAAAACAAATCCATCCTCATCCAAATCATTATCCAAGGTCAAAGGGTCACAATCATCATCCACACCATTATATACAACTTCTGAAATTCCTGGATTTACACTCTCATTCATATCGTCACAATCATCAGCCAAAACAAAACCATCTCCATCCAAATCATCATCCAAGGTCAATGGATCACAATCATCATCTAAACCATTGTAAACAACTTCCAAAATTCCTGGATTCACATTCTCATTCATATCATCACAATCCACATCAACTAAATATCCATCTCCATCCACATCAGCATTGTATATTCCTTGTTGAATAGAATGAACCTGATTAATTTCCAAACTATCAATAAAACCTATCGAACCATCAGGCCAATAAATATAAATATCAGAAACCTCTCCCTGCCCTAGCCCAAAATAAATTCTATGTGAACTTTGCGAGGCATAAGATGATCCACATGTTTTCTCATCTATCTTAACTCCATTCTCCGTTGTTAACTGAATTCGAGTTCCGAAAGCATTTTTGGAATCAGTAGTTCCTTCTACCTCAAAACCAATCCAATTATTTCCCAAATTTAGATTTTCAAAAATCTGAACACCTACAAACTCTTGCCCATTAGCAACAATAATTTCTGGATATCCATCATGATTAAAATCTCCCCAGGTCCCTCCTCTACCAGCATAAAAACTACTTATTGTAGATCCAAAACTTACTAAAGTAAAAGTGGTATCCCCATTATTTTTGTACAACTTATTTGTTGATGGGCTAAAATTGGAATCATTGATCACATAAATATCTTCCCAACCATCATTATCATAATCAACAAAAAAACATCCCCAGCCCATACCTGTTTCATCTGCAACACCTGCATCAATAGCAATCTCACCAAAAGATCCATTCCCATTATTTAACAATAAAAAGTTAGGACCTAGATTAGTAACATAAATATCAAGGTGTCCATCATTATTTACATCACCATGATCAACTCCCATTCCTTGCCCAGCCACATTTAGATTTGTTAGCAACGATACATCATAAAAAAAACCGAAACCATTATTCTCATACATAATATTGGCTTGATTCCCATCGTGTGTCAAATAAACATCTTGATCACCATCATTATCATAATCAAAAAAAATTGCCCCCATAGAAATAGATGCATCATAAAGTCCTGAAGAGAACGTAGCATTAAAAAAAGTGTTATTTCCATTATTTTGCCATAACACATTTTGTTGTGATAAATTACAAACATATATATCTAGATATCCATCTTGATTGATATCAACCATGTGAACTGACCTAGTTTGATCTTCCGTATCAATTCCTGATGTTGTAGAAATATCTGTAAAAACACCATTTCCATCATTTAAATATAAATAATTTGTAAAAGAAGCTGTTTGAGTGTAGTAGTTCCCTATAAATAGGTCTAAATCTCCATCATTATCTACATCACCCCAAGCTCCTGTCATTGTTAAACCTCCATTTTCGATTCCACTTAGAGCTGTAACATTTTGAAAAGTACCGTCACCCATATTTTTTAGAAGACGATTTTCATCCAACCGAGAAGGAACAAAAATATCTTCATTCCCATCATTATCAAAGTCACCAATAACGATTCCATTATTATTCATAGCACCAATACCTGTTCCAGCATCAAAAGTAATGTCATTAAAAAGAGGGGCTTGGCTAAAAAGTGACGTAGTTATAAAAAGTAATCCCAAAAAAGAATATCTCATAGATTAAATTTTTATTACAAATATATACAAAAAACAAATCGCTATTAAATGATTATAGAAAAATACAAATCATAGGACAACTTTAGCTTATTCGATACCAAAATAATCCTTTTTAACCACGGATACGAAGTCAAAATAAACGAAAAAATTTCTTGACAACTTAGGAGAATTTTCAAAAAGTATTTTAAAAATCATGAGATATTGAAACTCGGTTATTGTTCGAAAATAATTTCAAGACAAAATCCATTAGACAAGTATTTATTTTAATTTAGGTCACATAACCTATTTTAGCATTGAACAAACTAGCTCTTGGAGCTCTTCATCTAGAAATTCTTTACCAAAAAAAAACAAAGACAACATATCAAATTAAAAGTTTATATTTAGAAATTATATTTCCACCTTTCTTTCAAAAACAAAAAATATCATTCCTTCGACAAATTCAAATATTAGTTCTAAAATAACAAAAGACCTTTTGCTAGCTAATTGCATCCTAAATTCAGCTTGACTACAACAACTAAAAAAAGTAAGGAAGGTTAAGATTAAAATAAGGATCAATTCAACCTGTTTCTGAAAAATATTCAAAAATCGTAACAGTTCCAATGCATATTTATAGCGATTAACTTTATCTAAAAGAATTCTTTTGAACTAAACACTTTATTCAGCAAACTTCCTCAAAAATCAATGATAATTTAAACGAATAAAAATATTGACCTGCTCCACAGGCAAGCAATTTTCCATTTCTAATTATTATCTCACAATAATAACTAGACAAGTATCAAATTTATCCAAAAACGTTTCAGTTACACCTCCGTAAAGAAAATTTTCGAAAACATTATGTCCTTTCGCTCCCATCACAACAAAGTCAGATTTTTGATTATAAAATAATTTGATAACAGATCAGAACTACTCTCACTGATATTTTGCACAAAATCAATTAGCAACTCCCTTTTTTAAAATCATATTATTTTACAAAAATATCCCAAGCCATTTTTGCGCTTTGTAAAATTGATTGTCTAATTGAGTTCTAGTTTTTATGTCTAAATAATAATTTGATAGATCAGAACAACGTTATGAACACATTTTAAAGTACATTTTTCATTTTATTGAAAAGGTACGATGCTCCTTTCAGCGAGCGCTCTTGCTGAGTTCTCCGAAAAATCTAAAGAAACGGAATTCCTATTAATCCTTACGTAAGCATTTATTGGAACAAGTAAAACATTTCTTAAAAAATCCATAACAGTTCTTTTGGCTGTAATTCCACTCCCATTACTTTATTCTTTACGAGGGACAATTACTAAATTAGAATCCAAATTTTTAGCAGCAAGAAGCATTTCTCGATAAGGATTTCCCTCAACTACCTCCATTTTCAATATAATTTCTCTAGAAAATAGAGATTCAACCTTAGTTAAAAACCGATCTTTTATTTCCCTTTTAAGATTAAAACTTGGCCCTAATATTTCATATGTTTCCCAATCTGTATCTACAGGAGAGAGAATATTTGAGATGACATGAATTAAATTAAGTTTTTTAATTTTCAATTTATCAGAAAGGAATTCAGTTTAACGCAAAACTTTATCATCGGTTGAGGATAAAGCAACTGCTACGGAAACATTTTGTGCAAAAAGCAAAATATTTTCTTATTGATCGGAATTTAAAATAATCCTAAAATTAATTGAAAAATCTCAGCTGATAATGATTATTATAATTCATCACACTGATCTTTATCAAAAGGATGAGATTCTAAAAATCACTCCATCCATTTCCCTTAACAATACTTATACATTAACCTTTTTAAAAAAATTGAATAAAGAAAGACAACAAAATAGACTTAACTTTGACTATTAAGCAATAATAATGATTACAAAACTAAAGCGCTTCGTCATATCTACCTTTATCTAAAAGGGGACAAAAAATACCTCACCTTTTGACGATAATCATTAGTCACCATTTTCAAGATTTCTAATTTTGAAAAAACAAGGCTCGAGTAATGGATTAATTTAACTTTTGAGAGTTTTTTTTTATAAGTCTTGAAGTTTTCCTTTTAGGAATGCTTATAATGGAAGTTTCACAAAAAAAATGCAGGAAGTATTTTGAAAAATATACTATCGATCTAATTAAAGCAGTCTTTATTGGTATTACTATAATTTTCAAATTAAATTCTCGGGTATTGAAACTTCGATACTAGTTAAAAAAATCGAGAAATTCATTCTCCCAAAAAATCCTTTTTTTTAGTCGTAAAAGAATTGTTATTAAACAATATTCAGTCAAAGGACTTTGATCTAAATTTAGATAATAGTTGAAGATTCAAAATTCCTTTTGTTATAATAGTGATTATAATCACAATTATTCTTGACTTTCGTCAATTAATTTCCAACAAAAAAAATAGAGTTTATGTAAAAATAAAATTATGCAAAATAAATTAAAAATTCTTGTTCCAACAGATTTTTCCTTCTCAGCTGAAAATGCTTTTCGCCATGCTATTTTAATGGCAGACCAAATGAAAGCGGATATTTCACTAATACATGTAGTCAATCCATATTTAGCTGTAATTGATGTCCCTGTTGCAATTGAAATTGCCATGACTGAAAAAATGAAAATTGCTAACCAAAAATTATTTGAACTAACAAGTAGAATTCTGTCTCAAACAGTTCAACAAATAAAAAACGTCCCTGTCATTTTAACTAAAATCGAAATGGGAACCCCTGAGGCAGTAATTAATCAATTTGCAAAAGAACATGAGTACGATTTTATTTGTATTGGGACTCGAGATGAACATGGAGCTATAGATAAAATATTAGGAAGTGTTGCAGCCAATGTTGTAAAAAAAGCACCTTGCCCTGTTTTTGTAATCCCCGAATATGCAGCTTATCGCAAGACGACTTTGGTAACTTATGCCACCAACTTTATTGAAACTGATCCTTATGAAATTTGGAGAGTTTCAAAATTACTAGAACCATTTCACCCAATTATTCGATGTGTTCATTTTACAGAATTTGAAGAAAAGCAAAACACTTCGCTTAATATGGAGAAATTAAAAACTTTCTTCTCTGAAAATGCACCTGAGCTTCAAATAACTTTTCATGAAATAGCTACTGAAAATAAATTAGATAGCATGCTTGAATTTTTAAATACTTTCAAAACAAATTTGTTGGTGACTTACCAACCTCATCGAAATTATTGGCAACGGTTAATGCATCGTAGCTTTACCAAAAAAATGGCATTGGAATCGAAAACTCTAATCTTGGTTTTAAGAGGTAAATAAAATTTTCCTTTTAGTTAAACAGTAAGAGTCTTCGCTTAATTTGTAAGTAAATATTAAGACAGAATTTGAAAATTCATATATACTTTTCAAATTCTGTCATTTTATAAAAGCAAAAATAATTAGTGCTTTCGGCGAGTTTCTTTAGCTTTTATCAATTGCTTTTTTACTTTATTAATTGCTCCGCCAAATGCATTGATAAATTGCTTATCATCTGCAGAGGCGAAAATAACTGGTCCTGGAACTCGCAATTCTATTTCAGCAATAACTGAATCTGCGGCATTTCCATCTCCAACTTTAAAAAAAACTTCAGCATTGGTGATTCGATCATTATAGGTAGACAAAGATTTTATCTGATTAATTATTTCACTTTCTTGATCGCTTTTTATGGTAAAAGGAGCTTGAATATTTACGTTCATTTCTATTTTCTGTTATTTTAGGGTAATGAATATTTTGGTAGTTATTATTAGGTCAACAGGTTCCCTTCCTCATCCCATTCAGCAATATCATTCCTTTTACTTTGATCGACACATTTTGCTAACCATTCAGGATCATAATCTACATCATGGTTTGCCAAAACTTCTTCTGGAACACCATCCCAAACATTAGCAAAATTACTGGTCACACCAAGATCTTCAAATCCCATTTTAGTAGTATAATATCCTGTCATGGTCAAGTTTCTAATTTGATTAAAAAACTTAATACCTGGTGCCATTTCGGGTTTTTCTCCATCTGGATCAGGATAAGCAATATCATCAATAATCTCAATTTCCTGTTCAGGCGTACAATCTATGAATCGTTTTTCAAATCTCTGGTTAGCTTCGGTATCCAGCCACATCAAACCACCACGAAAAGGTAATTTATTACCGGGTAAATCTTTTACTATAAATTCAATAAAATCTGGAACTTTGGCTTCAGTTGCAGAACCAGCTGAGGGAGTTGCAGGCAAAATAATATCACACAAAGTTGCTATAGTTAACATTTCATGCTCATTAAAATAAGTTTCTAAGTTTACTTTATCGTCATGTTCTATTTCGGAAGGAGTTCTCCCGTAAAGGTTTTTAGTATTATCTTTTACTACTCCTTTTGCATCGTCAATTTCTGTTTTACAACTGGTAGTTGAAGTTACAGTTGCTCCAGCAATTGTTCCAACCAACATATATTTAAGTGAATCTCTTCTTTTCATTTTACTATTTTTTAAAATTTATTAGATGATTAGGTTTCTCATATGCCCCCTAATTATAGAATATTTTTCTTTTTATATTGTTCCACTATAAACTCAGAAGTCCTCATTGCTAATGCCATAATTGTCCAGGTACAATTTTTATCAGCCTGACTTGTAAAAGGACCTGCGTCTACCACAAAAACATTATCCGCATCATGCAATTGACAAAACTTGTTAGTTACTGAAGATTTAGGATCATTGCCCATTCGAGTAGTACCAACTTCATGAATGATTTGACCAGGTTTTAACAATCCCCAATCCTGTTCCTTAGCTGGCTTATCTCCAAGAGGAATTCCGCCCATTCCATGGATAATTTCTTCGAATGTATCTTGCATATGTTTTGCTTGGTTTCGTTCGTAGTCAGACCACTTGTAGTTAAATCTTAAAACAGGAATTCCAAATTGATCGACTACATCAGGATCAATTTCACAACGATTATCTCGCATTGCTATAGACTCTCCTCGACCTGCCATTCCAACTACTGCACCCCTAAATCGCTTGGCATCATTTCTCAGCTTATCTCCATATCCACCAACTGTACCCCCTATATATTTATTCAAATCAGAAACATTAAATCCAAACCCATAAGCAGGCATTCCCAATCCTCCCCAAACTTCAATATGATATCCTCTTGGGAAATCTAGTTTTTTATCTGCTTGCCACCAAGGGGAATAAACATGTAATCCTCCTGTTCCATCTTCATTATAATCGGTTTTCCGATCCATCAATGCTGGTACAAAACCAGCTCTACCCGCACCTGTAGAATCATGCAAATAACGACCTACATTATCACTACTATTTCCCAAACCATTTGGATGTTGTTTACTTTTCGAGTTTAATAATATTCGAGCAGTACTACAAGCTGATGCACCAAGTACCACTGAGCGACCTTTCAATTCATATTCTTTTCGATCCTCTTTATTGATAAACGAAACTCCTGTAGCTTTCCCCTCATCATTTGTAGTAACTGTTCTTACCATACTATTAACATATAAATCAACTTGACCACTACCATTCACAGCAGGAATGATAAAAACAGAACTAGAAGAAAAATCTGCATAGGCATTACAAGATCGATTACATTGAGCGCAATAAAAACAAACTCCACGATCATTATTTAGCTTTTTTGTCAATATGGATAGTCGAGAAGGAATCACATCAACACCTGCTTTTTTAGCACCTTTAATATAGTATAGTTCGTGCAATCTAGGTTTTGGCGCAGGAAGGAAAAATCCATCTGGGTCATTTCTACGTTTTTCTTTTGAACCAAAAACACCTACCATTTTATCTAATCGATCATAATATGGTTTAATGTCATCATAGCTAATGGGCCAATTTTCACCTAATCCATCTATATCCTTGTGTTTAAAATCATCCGGTCCAAAACGAAGAGAAATTCTACCCCAATGATTTGTTCGACCACCAAGCATTCTAGAACGCCACCACATAAAATCAGTTCCTTCTTTTTGAGTATAAGGTTCACCATCCACTTTCCAATCACCCCAAGACATATCAAAATCTCCAAATGCTCGCTTAGTACTTGCTCCCCTCCTTGGAGACTCCCAAGGAAATTTCATTTGAGTTTGGGTAATTGGATCCTTTGGATCAAAATAAGGTCCAGCTTCCACTAGAGCAACTGACAATCCAGCTTCAGATAGGATCTTAGTTGCCATTCCGCCACCAGCTCCTGAACCAACAATTATTACGTCGTATTCCTTTGTATTTTCTTTTATTTGCATTGTGTGTGATTTTGAATTTTTAACTTCCATCGACAATATAATTAAACTTTTTTTTTTTTGTGAATTCTCAATAAATTATATTGGATTACAACCTGATTTTCTACCTTGTATTGAATATGAAAAAATTAGAACTCAGAACTGTCAATGTTACTCGTTATGTAACACCTCTTCGAGAAGGAGGTTCACTACCAGCCATAGTAGAGGCCGATGATGGTTTTCTTTATGTAATCAAATTCAGGGGTGCAGGACAAGGAAAAAAGGCATTAGTGGCTGAATTAATTGGAGGAGAATTAGCTAGAGCAATTGGCTTAAAAATGCCTGAATTGGTTTTTATGAATTTAGATAATTCATTTGGCCAATCTGAAGCAGATGAAGAAATTCAAGATTTGCTCAAATTTAGTGTTGGTTTAAATTTTGGATTGCATTATCTTTCGGGCGCCATAACTTATGATCCAATTATCTCGGTTGCCGATTCGATGACTGCCTCCAAGGTAGTGCTACTTGACAGTATAATTTCCAATATGGATCGGACAGTAAAAAACACAAATCTGCTCAATTGGAATAAGGAATTATGGCTAATTGATCATGGTGCCAGTTTTTACTTTCATCACAGTTGGACTACTTGGGAAAAACATGCTAGTGGAACTTTCCCTTTAATCAAAGATCATGTTATGTTAGATCGTGCAACTGAATTAGCGGCTGCCTCAGCTGAAATAAAATCAACATTAACTGATGAATTGGTAGATCAAATTATTGAATTAATTCCAGATGATTTCTTGGAGGAAAATTCTGATTCTATTCCTCCTATGGAAAAAAGAGAGATATATTCTTCATTTTTAAAAACCAAAATATCTAATCTAGATAAACTAACTAAAGAAGCTAATGATGCAAGGAAATGAAGTTTTTGAATATGCCTTCATCCGATTTGTTCCCAAGGTAGAGCGAGAAGAATTTATAAATGTAGGTGTAATTTTATATTCCAAGAGGAAAAATTTTTTGGGAGTAAAATATCATTTAGACTTAATTCGACTTAAAGCTTTTTCAAAGGATGCGGATCTTCAAGAGTTTTCGGATTATTTAAAAAGTTGGGAATTCATTTGTTTAGGAGATGAAAAAGGTGGGAAAATTGCCCAATTCGATTTGGCAGGGCGATTTCGTTGGTTGACTGCAGCAAGGAGCACTATTATTCAACATTCTCAGGTTCATAGTGGTATTTGTAAAGACCCAGAATTAACGATGTTGAGCTTATTTGAAAAGTTTGTTCTATGAAAATATAAATTTAAATTATTGTTTCTTACTCTCGAATAGTAACTTAACTCACCCACCACCTTAGATTAGTAAGTCATAGACTTCTTAAAATTAGAATTCAAGGCAAAATTTTTTAAAAATAAAACAATAATTTTTTTTTAAATCACCAGTAAAAATTTTTAACGGATATAAATTATTTTAAATGAAAAAAAACTACGCATCACTTTTACTTATCTTGTTGTGGTCACTAAATTCATTTGCACAAATCCACATCAACGAATACTCTGCATCTAACCTCGAATTTTTTTTAGATAATTATGGGAAAACTGAAGATTGGATTGAGTTATATAATTCAAGTTCAGATCCAGTTGACTTAACAGGATGGCATATTTCTGATAAAGAAGCCAAACCTCAAAAATGGGCCATTCCTACTGGAACAATTATTCCTGGAAATGGACATTTAGTCTTTTGGTGTTCCGGACGTGACGAATCAGAGGGATCTATTTTTCATACAAATTTTAAGCTGGCTCAAACAAAAATAGGAGAAGTTGTATTACTTTCTGATCCTAGTGGTACCATTATGGAAATGTTTTCAATGGACTTAACATTAGTAGAACACTCAAGGTGTCGATCAATCGATGGAGGTCCAGATTGGGTGGTTAGCACTGAACCGAGTTTGGGAAGCTCTAATGATAGCACCATACAATTTTTAGGATATACTCAGACACCAAGTATGAATTTAGCTGCAGGATATTATTCAGGTCTGCAGATGGTTTCTTTGACCAATAATGAACCTAATTCTGTACTTCGATATACAACTGATGGAACTAACCCCACAGAAACATCACCCATCTATACTGATCCATTGCCCTTAGCTTTCACCCAAGTAATTAAAGCTCAATCATTTAGCAACGATTCCACTATTTTGGCTGGAAAAATGGATTTCAACACTTATTTAATCGATGAAGATTTCACATTAGCTGTCTTTTCAGTTGCAGCAGATTCTGTGCTTGATTTAGCAGGCGGAAATGGCCCTGTAATTCCAATTGGCTCTTTAGAATATTTTAATAAAAATAAAGAAAGAGAAGCCACTTCTTTTGGCAGTTTGAACCGACACGGTCAGGATTCATGGGTATTGCCTCATCGGAGTTTGGACTGGGTTTCAAGAGATGAAATGGGATATTCAAAGGCTGTAAATGCACCACTCTTCAATTATTCTAATCGAGATGAATATCAAAAATTTATGTTTCGAAATTCTGGTGACGACAACTATCCAGCCATTAATGATAATGCTCATCAAGGAAGTACACATATTAGAGATGAATATGTGCAAACACTTGCCTTAGACGGGGGAATGGCTTTGGATACTAGAGCAGCAGAGCGAGTTATCTTGTTTCTAAATGGACAATATTGGGGAGTATATGGAATGCGGGAAAGACCTGTTGACCATGATTATACTGATGAATATTATGACCAAGGAAAATATGATTTGCAGTATTTATCAACTTGGGGGAACACCGAAATCGAATATGGTGGAACCAAAGCTATGACTGATTGGATGGCACTTAGAGATTTTATTTTGGAAAATGATATGAGTGATTCTGCTAATTATCAGATTGCAAATGATAGTATAAATATGGTTAGCTTAATTGATTATATGATTGTCAATTTAAATGTTGTAGCGTCTGACTGGCTCAATTATAATACCGGTTGGTGGCGAGGATTAGATACTGCCGGCCAGCACAAAAAATGGGGTTATATCCTATGGGATTTAGATGCAACTTTTGATTACTACATCAATTATAGTGGCGTTCCAAATATCTCTCCTGATGCTGAACCATGTGACCTAGAAGATATTTCCGACTTTATGGATGGATTCTTTGGTAGTGGTGGTGGAACAAGCACTCTGCCAGCAAATTGTCAAACAATCATCAATGGAGGTAGTCCTTACCCTGCAACTGATACCTTTTTCATACAAACTATTTTGCAAGATGGATATTGTTGTGACAACGATTGGGATGGTATTTGTCAAGATTTATATGATGATATCGCAAGCGGAAATAATCTACCATCAGATGGTGATGTGGGACAACATGAAAAAATATTCCTCAAATTATTAGAGGAGAATTCAATATTTAAGCAACTCTACTATTCTAGATATGCTGACATGATGAATACTGTTTTTAGTTGCAATAATATGATTTACACACTGGACAGTATGCTTGCTGTCATTGAACCAGAGATGCCTAAACAAATTCAACGATGGGGTGGAACTTTAACGGAATGGGAATCAAATGTGCAGGATTTAAAAGATTTTATTTTATCAAGATGTGAATTATTAGATGATGGCGCAATTGGATGTTATGATGAACTTTCTGGTCCTCACAACATAACACTTTTGACAGAACCTAATGGCATTGGAGAAATTGATTTTAATACTTTAGACATTGAATCTTTTCCTTGGACTGGTGATTATTTCGGAGGAATGGAAAATAAAATTAAAGCCAAAGTATTTGATGAATTTACAGATACATATAAATTCAGCCATTGGATTAGCACTGCTGAAAATATAATTACCCCAAATGATACGACCCGAAAAGCTTGGATTAATTTGACACAAGCTGATACTTTGATTGCCATTTTTGAAACTATTCTTGTTGGTGATACAAATATGGAAAATGATTTCAACATTAGCGTATTCCCCAATCCTGCTAAAGATTATTTAATTTTGAAATATAATTTGAAAAAAACAAGTAACGTCAAAGTTTCTCTTCATTCCGTTTTAGGTCAACAAATTATTGACTTCACAGAGGTTAATCAAAAACAACCAGAAGGATTTCACTTAAAAAACTTATCTTTGGGCAGTATGGAATTGACAACAGGATTATACTTCTTAGTGGTTCAAATCGAAGATGAATTAAGGAGTTTTAAAATAAATATTGCTCGATAAATACATTTGCAAAAGTAATGTTATAAATAAAAAACGATTTTCATCAATTTGAAAAATCGTTTTTTATTTTACCTACTTTAATATTATTTATATATTTTTCCAAATTTTGCGGATATAATAAACTGCGAATCTTTCAGATAATCTAAAAAATAATCTGGATCAACTAAGCTTTTATCAAAAGTAAATACCCAAGTGTTAGTATCTTTATTAATCACTTTTAAGGTTTCTATTTTATATTTTTGGAATGCCGAAACAACTTGTTGAGGCTTTACTTTTACTCTAAGTGTTGCAACAATTTCACTTTTAATTATTGTAGCAGTAGTTATCTTTTTCCCACTACTGCATGACAACAGATTTAAAAACAACGATAAAATTAATCCTATCATTAAAACCAATGACATTTTTTTCATTTGTTTTTATTTCACTTTAACTATTTTTTTACTACTTACTTTTTCTCCATCTAATACAACTTGTAAAAAATAAATTCCTTCCGATATTTTTGAATTCCCCATACCCAATAAATGATTCCCAGATGGCAGTCTTTGATATAAATCATTTACAACTACTTGTCCCAAAGTGTTAACCAATCTCAATTCCAAATTATCAGTTTGTTTTGCCAAATTTAAGTTAACTTTTATAGATTGAGAAAATGGATTTGGAAAAATCTGTAAGCTAGAAATTTTTGATATTTCTTCCCCGACAGAAGTTGAACCCGTCACTAAATTCACAGACAAATCATCAAAATAAAATCCATCTCCCTCTACTCCACCATCTGCCTTTAATCTAAATTTCATCCAAAATAACCCACCGATATAATCGTCTAAGTTTATTTCTTCCATTACCCAATCAGTCTGTATCCCCTCGTAAACCGGTTCATCAAGATCTTGGTTAAATGTTCCAGAGGTAGTATACTTTCCGCATAATGGTACAAAATTGTTACCGTCAACTGACCCCATCACTTGAGCCAAATCATAATTGGATTCAATATCCCATTTTGCATAAAAATTTAAAAATGCACTTTCAGCGTTTGTCAAATCAATCGGAGTATTTAATTTAATTTCTGAAGTTTGATTAGCCTCATAATCCTCAAAAGGAGAATCAGTATAACTTGTTGTACTCGAATAAAATTCTTCTGTTGTCTCGTTCCATGTCCCATTAGTTGTCCAATTATTTATCTCATTCCCCATATCAGATAGGCCAACCATCATGTCTCCATCTAAAAATATTTTTGTAATTGTATCATGTGAAATGAATAAACCATTATCAATTTGAATAGCAAATCTCAGTTCCTCATTATTCACAACGTCATTAGAAATTGTATACTCAAAGTTTACAGTCTCTTCATCCAGGTGATTCATATTCCAAGTATTTGAATTACTCGAAGTTATAGTTATATTTTCAACTCCTGAAACTGATAAGGTAAGATCACCCATTTCGAGTCCATACTTTTTTAATAATATTTCGAGCGAACCAATTTTTGAAGTCAAATAATTAGAAGAATTTATTTCCATGGCTTCTCCATAATTCAATACCAAATGTGCTGTCGTTAAATTTTGCTTAAGTGTAGATTTGTTTAATCGATCAATATCAATTTGCGGTGGCCAAAAACCAAAATTTCCATCTCCAATTTCTGGAGTCATAGAATAAATAGCTGGTTTTGAATCTGTTTCTCCGTACATCCAATCATCACTATTTCCATTCACTGCATAACCAACAGTCTGGGTTCCCGTCCCAGCAAAAAAATCATTTTCTCTAGTCATTGATTCAGCAAATGAAGAAAAAGTGTCATACTCATCTGTCACCAAATCGCTGTACCCCCATGGATAAATTAACAAATTTCCATAGGAGTGATAATTCAAGGTAATTTTAAATTGATGCTCGTTACAAAAATCCCGAACCGCTTGATTTTCGGGCTCTGAAAATGGAGCAGTCCCGCGATACACATTACTTGTGGAATTTGGAGAGGATCCATTATCATCAATCCCCCATTGGTAACCATAATTCCGATTCAAATCAACACCTCTAAGAGTTCCATTTTCGAGATATTTATTTTTCCTCCAAAGACCTCCACCATTGGGATCAGTATTTTCATTAAAAATATATCCATCAGGGTTTATACATGGGATAAAATACATCGCTGTGTTATCCACTAAATATTTCACCTCTGGATTAGAGTCATAATTTTCCAAAAGATACCAAAGATAAAAAACCATTTGAGATAAACTATTTGGTTCACGAGCATGATGCAAAGCTGTATATAATACCTCTGGTTCAGCCTCTTCTACATTTGGATTATCTGACAGTCGAAGCCAATAGATTGGCCGATTTTCATGAGTCAAAATATTCCCAATCGGTGCTTTTGTTGAAATTAAATTTGGATAAAGTGCCACCATATCATCTAGGGTAACCAACAATTCATCGTAAGTCAAATATCCCCCCATTGAGCCCTCTTCATAATTTACCGGAGTTTCATAATCGTATTGAATACCTACTCCGTCGTCATCGCAATTTCCCAAGATTCTAGTTTCCACATTATTATCATGATTATGATATCCTGGATCATTTCGGCCAATATAGTATGCTTTTACATCTTCAATTAAAATTTCAAATGGGATTTCATTTTGGCGAAGTAAATCCATTTCTAGGTTTGAAAAATCATTAATCAAATGTTTTCCCTTAGCATAATCTCCATGATCGGCTTCCAATCCTAAACGAGCAACATCCAAAATTGAATGATTGGTCAAATCAATTTTAACCCTTGAATATTGATTTAGATTTTGTTGTGCATTAGTGTGAAAAAATAAAAAAAGTAAAAGAATGGGGTATAATATTTTTCTCATATATTTTTTATTGAATGGCTTTTAGTTAAATTTTTAGATTCACTAGTTACGAAAGTAATTTTAGTTTTTGAGATAATCTTTTGTAACCTTTCAGATTAAAGTGAATTGAATGGTCCCTTTACTTCATAGAAAGCTATTTTAGAACAAAATCATATTTTTCTCATTTAAGCCTCAATCTTTTTTTTCATAACTCAAACGGAGCATAGCGAATATAATATTTCTACCATGATTAATGATAGTTTAAGATTACTAATTCAACTTTGTTAAAATGAATGAAGTAAGATTAATTAACGTAAACAACTTTACTCATTTTCATAAATATTATAGATTATGATTCTTCTAGAATAGTATGGCTCAATGGTAGATAAAATAATTATTTAAAATTTTAAAAAGATATATACATGGTCTTTGTAAGAAGAGAAAGATATTCTTAAAATTCAGGTGGTATTTATGGGTATGGATTGATCATAAAGAACAAATTTGGAATATTTTGCCCTTAAACATCTTTTTAAACTGATAAAAATTAATCAGTTCTGTTGGTACAAATCTCCCAAAAGTGGCAATACTGAAATGGATAATTTAAACTAAGCAGAAAAATTTTAGGTGAACTTAGTTTTTGAAATCTCAGATTTCATTAGTTAATAATTATCGTTGTACCTCATAAAAAGTAACTTAAAAGATAAATGACAACGGAGTAACATTAATTCGCCCTATTTTCAAATTGGAGACTAAAGCGAATTTTACATTATTTTTTCATCAATGGAGTTACTACAATATTTCGAAATTCTATCGGCCCATGATCACCCTGTAACATAAATGGACCTGGCTCTCCTTCATCACTATCCATAGCGCCTCCTGTAATACCAGGAATGATTTGATCATTTATAATTGTTTTTCCATTTGCAACTATAGTTACTCGCCGACCGATCAGCGTGATATCATAAGCTTGCCATTCCCCTGCCGATTTTGCAACCATCTCGTTTGGTGTCAAGAAACCGTACAATCCTCCAAACATGATATTATCAGGTTCAGAACCTTTGTTATCTGCCACTTGTACTTCATATCTACCCCGAAGATATACGCCACTATTTCCATCTTTTGAATAACGGAATTCGATATGTAATTGAAAATCTGAAAACTTCTCATCAGTAATTAAATTTGATCCTGACTTTTTACTCGTCAAAACCCCATTCTCCACCACCCATTGATTTTCTCCAGAAGCATACCAACCATCTAGGTTTTTTTGATTAAAAATTTCGCGAGGTGCTCCCCAAATTGGATTTTCCAAAGAAATTAATTTGGGAGCCCGTTTAGCAGTCCATAGATGAGTTTTTCCATCTGTATATTTCATTGTTCCAGCTAATGCCCCATCAATCCACTTTCCCTCAAACACCATATTATTTTCTCCTTCCTCCCATTGTGGAGGAATAGCAAAACTAAAAATTCCATCTTTTAATTCAATATAAGAAATTGGACGAGCACTCCCAAAAGCATACACAAATCTGCCTACTAAAGTCTTATAACCAGACTTTTTCACCTCCAACCAAGAAGGCAATTGTTCTCCATCTTTTGAAATAACTAAATCCCAACGGCCTTCTAATTCCTTGTCATCTTGTGAAAAGATTGTAGTGTTTAAAAATAACAAAACTATTGAAACCAAAAATAATTTAAAATTGAATCTCATGGTATATTAAATTGAATTGAATATCAAAATAGATTATTTTTCAAAAATAGTAAATGTAAGATAAATTTAATTAAGTTTAAATTGAATTTTACTCCCTAAAGGAATTTGATTTAATACAGATAAATATTGATCTTGAATATAGGCGATTCTTGGGTAGCCTCCAGTCGTTTGTCCATCTTGTAAAACAATGATAGGTACACCACTTGGAGGTAATTGAATAAAGCCTGGCAATACAGGAACGCTGTTTATCAATTGAAAATTAGAATCAACTATTTCATCACCTTCCAACCTAATCCCCATTCTGTTGCTATCAATCCCAATTTTGTAAACATTAGAAGTAAGCAATTCAATTGATTTTAAAGAAAGTAAATCAAACTCAGGTCCTTTTTTAATAGGGATAATTTTATTTTTAGAAAAAGAAAAATTATTACTTTCCCATTTTACAACATCACCTTTACGAAGAAGTCGACCTTCAAAACCACCTAGTTTTGCATTTGTATATGTCGAAAACGAATCATATATTTTATTAATTTCCAAGTCGCCATCAATTGCAATATATCCTCTCAAACCATCCTTAGAAAAACTTCCTTTAAGTATATCATTTTTTTTAACAAATAAAATTGAATTGCGATTGATGGGATCATTATTTATTTTCCAATTGAAATCTGCACCAGTAATTACAATTTTTGTTTCGTCGTTAAATATTATCTCTGGAGCATTAGATGTACATTCAATGAGAGGGCATTTTTCATTTTTATTTAAAAGCAACAAAGCAACTTTAGCAGCATTTGCATCCATAGCACCAGAATTTGGAATAGCAAAATAAGCCAAACCTTTTCTTCCCAAGTCTTGGATACTTGTCATCATTCCAGCCTTAATAATTTCCAAGCTACCCATTGTACTCTTTTAACGAAATTTGTTTTTGCAAAATATATTCGAATTCAATTTTATCGATTGGATGTAAAACTATTTGATCTCCCAAATTCATTGCCACTGGTGGTAACTGAGGAATTTCTAAAATTGAAACTGGAATTTGACCAATTACATACCAACCTCCTGGGCTATCTATCGAATATAACCCAACATATTTCCCTCCAAGAGCAAGCGAGTTTGCCTTTACATATTTGGATGGAATAGTTTTTCGGGAAACATAAAGTGAAGGATCAAGCCCTTCCATATAGATAAAACCAGGAAGGAAGCCAAACATTGAAATTGAATAATTGCAAGTTATTAATTTCTCTATGATTTCTTTTTTAGAAAAACTAGTTTGGGATTTCACATTTTCCCAATCTTCATGCTCGTTAAAATAAACAGGGAGTTTATACGTTTTGAACTTGATTATACCTTTTTGTTCTACCTTTTGCAGTTGTTCAATTTTTGACTCTTCGAAGTTTTCATTCAACTTTAAACATATTTCAATCGGCGTTACAATCACCTCATCTATAAAATCTAATCTTTCCATAAAGACTGATTTACCTATTTCTGTAAGAAAGGATTGATTTTTTGATTTTAAAATTAAAAAATCATTGTTGTAGTTTTTTATTTCTAAAATTGAGTTAGGCAATTTCTATATTTTTTTCTTTTAGTAGATCATAAATCATTTTACTTAATTGAACCGCTCCTTTAGTATCGCTATGCAAACAAATTGATTGCACCTGAATGGGTACAATTTCTAAATTATACAGTTGTACCTTTCCACTGACAAAATTACTAACTTGATTTAAAACGTCTTTTGGCATATCTATAACTGCATTCTCTAATTTTCGACTCCTCAATTGATTAATTGTTTGGTACCGCCTATCTGCAAATCCCTCAAGAACGAATTCCATTTTATTTTCTATACAAATATCAATGACATGAGAACAAGCCAAAGCTACAATTTTCAATTTTGGATCAATTGATTTTATCAATTGTACAACTTGAACAGCAAGTTCTTTATCAATAATCATATCATTATATAATGCTCCATGTGGTTTAATATGATCTAATTTTCGCCCGTAATTTTCAACCATTCCTTTGACTGCACAAATTTGATATTTTAGTTGTGACAATAATTGTGAACTCTCTACTTTTTTAGAAACCCTTCCAAAGTTTTCCCTATCATAATAGGAAGGATGTGCACCTATCTTAATACGATGATTAATTGCAGCTCTAATCGTTTTTTCGATAAGTGATGGAGTGCCGCTATGGAACCCACAAGCAATATTACAAGAAGAAATATAAGGCATGATTTCTTCATCAAAATTTCTTTTTTGATGAGGTTGTAATTCACCCATATCGCAATTTAAATCTAAAGTCCGCATTTCTGTTTATTATATTTTCTGGAATCATTTAAAGTAAACAGCTCCCAAAGAAATTCATTTTAATATCTCCAACTTTTAAGATCAGCTCCTTTTGGAGCTATCAACCCAACTTTTTCAGTATATTTTTTAATAAACATTTTATTATAACGCAATCTACTTATATGATTCCCATTTTCATGATCTCCATTCCAACAATGTTCAGCTCTGTCTCCATAATCAACTTCACCATTATAGAATGGGGCTGACGTTTCAGATAGAATTTCTTCAGCAAGGTATACCGCATTATTAAGATAATAGTTATCCATGTCTCCACAATAAAGATGAATTTTATGCTCCCAATCTTTCCCGTGCTTTGCCCAATCACGTTTTAGGATATAAGCTAAATCATAATTCTCTTTCCAATATGATGCAACCTCCTTATCTATTTCACCTGTAAGACGATTCCAAATTCTTTTAGGATAACCATCTTTATCAATTGGGGAGTAAGTAGCTTCCCAAATATCCCATTGCTGTCCCGAACGACCTCGTGACCCAAGAACCAATTCTCGATAATTCATGTCTTTAAGAGTTGCATCAACATTCCCAAGATAGTCTCGATGACCTGCAACAAGTGTCTTCCGAAAAGTACCTTCTTTGTAGTAAGCATTTTCATCTTTATAGATGTCCACCAGACAATATGCTCTGAAATCAATTGGGTCAGGGCAAGCTGCAAAACACATTCCGTACTCTTTTGGGTACTTGACCTGAACAGCCAAAGCCTCCCATCCTCCAGTGCTTCCACCATAAACAAATCGAGACCACCCCTCTCCTATTCCTCGGAATTCTTTTTCTATATGAGGAATTAGTTCATAGGTTAATGCATCACCGTAAGGGCCTTGGGCTTCACTATTAACAGCGTAAGAATCATCATAATATGGTGTTGGATGCTGTATTTCGATGGCAATAACTCTGGGGAAATCTGATCCTGTCCATTGCCTATAAAAATCATGTGCCTCCTCCTGAACAAACTTATTATAGCCATCAACCTTGAATCGTTCACTATATTCAGGTTTTAAATTTGGATCTGGAGGATTTGGTCGAAAACCACCAAAGTCACTTGGAAAATGTCCATGAAAAATAGCAAGGGGATATTTAACATCCAGATTTTCATCCCAACCTTCTGGCAATAAAACATGCGCACCTAAATACATGTCTCTACCCCAAAAATCACTCAACAATTTACTTTTTAATTTTATATGCTTGACATATTTAGTATCTGCTGGTTGTGAAATTGATGGTATTATTTGTTCTAATTTTATTTCAATTTGAGGAAGTTGACCATTTTTAATATTTACTTTTTGCGGTATGGAATATAAGTTACCTGGGGCTTTATTCCATTTTTGTCCCTCACCTCTGTCCATTGGTAATTTCACCAATTTTCCATCTGCTCGATTAAATATTTCATATTTATGAAATAAAGCTTGGGCAAAATATTCCCCGGAAGGCAGGTCTTTCATTGAAAGAATTGGATAACCAAAAGCATCTTCATCAAATTGTAAAATATTTCCAGATGACCATTCATTAACATCTATTCCAAATGCTTGACATGTTTTAGAATCGTCTCTTAATTGAAATCGAGGTTCAGTTTCTATTTGGTCGGTGATTAGTAGTATTAATCGCCCATTTAATACTTCATCATAATGATCCTTGGGGTAAGAAATCTGTATAGCATTAGATGAGTTGGTATTATTTCTTCCATTCTTTTTTTCAGAATTTGAACAGGCAAGAAAAGTAATCAACATAAACAAAAAAATACCAACGGCAATAAAACGATAGATTGTTTTGCTCATTTCGTAAGTTTTGATTCGGTTACAAAATATAAAGTCATTTTTATAAAAGTAATAATTACCTGTGAAAAGTATGTTTTTCCCTTAATTTTTTTCTTTGGATTTGATAAATTACCTTTAAAAAAAATCCATTTCCTAATCAATTCTTTTCCAGAAGTGATAAAAAACTCATTTCATATTATTTTATAATTAGTGGTTTGCTCTTAGTTTATTTAAACGTAAAAAATACCATCCGATCATAAAAATTTACAGATATTATAGCAACTAGCATAAAAACAGTTGTTACCCTAAAGATGTCAAGAGCTTTTGAGAATAGTAAATTATTATTAACCATTATTTGTCTGAAGAATGGAAATATTTTAGTAAAATGACTAAGAGGAGAACAAAGATTTTATTGCAACCAAATACCGGCACAAATCAAAAGGATTTAATAAAATTGAAAATAATTCTTACTTTTTGACCTGACTGAAATTTTAACTGTTTTGATGTCACCAATGGTTAATTCAAATATTTAACAAAATTTGTAAAAGACGATAGAAATAATTACCCTGGTATAATTATTATTGTTGGAAATATTTCCAAGGAAGAAATGGTGGAAAATCTAATATTGTCTGTGGCTAATTTAATTAAAGTTGTAACTAGTATAGTTTATTCCACCCGAATTAAAACTGGTGCTGGTTCCCTTAAGTTATCTGCGGTTATTGTATTTGCTATTTGCTGATGATTCTCATGGATTAATCGGACAAAAATTAATAAAAAAGGTTCAAAATCAACTTACGGCTATTTAGTTTATTGTCACCAATAATTAATTAATTTATTGATCGTCCAATTCAACAACTATCTCATTTTTTCTACCTATAAAATCGAATGGTGGATTGTAACCTAAAAAATAAAAACGATTAGTATATTTAATTCCCTCTCTTTGAAGGACTCCGATCAATTGTTCCTTGTATTTTTCAATTTTCTTAGAATTTGCCCAACCCCCAAAAGTGATTGCTGCGACAGTCTTAGCTGGCTCATCACGAAATTCAATTTTAGGTTGGTCCGGTTTCGGTAAATTTTCTTTTTTAATTTTTTTAGGAACCATAAACATAACAGTCATTGAATCACCTAAAGACATTGCCACAGGGGAGGTCATGGCTATCTTTTCCCCATTTTCATTTCCTCCAAAAATATACCCTGCTAAAATGGAGAATCCTGAACTAGAAGCTTCTTCATAGTCTTCTGTTGATAATTTTACTGAAGTAAATAAACTTGCTTCATAATTGCGTACTTCGAAATCTCTATAGGTTTTAGTAACTGTAAATGGATAATTTTCAATTCCATTCCTGGTTTGAAAAGCAAAAATTTGAACCACTGAAAAGATTACAAAAAGAACACCGATTATAATTAATATAGGTTTCAAGATTATACAAGTTTTGAGATTTTTAGAAAAATATTGAGTTCCAAACCACGATTTTGCATTTTTAATGTTACTCAATAATTAATAGAATCAATTAATAAACATATGGAAAGCCTAAGTGTTTAAAAAATAAATGTGTTAAAAAAAACTAGACTGACACCTTCCATTACTTTTAACTTAGAATTTTCATTATCGACTTTTATTATTGACTGATTCCCATCTTTCGAGTTCAAAATTAAGAACAACAAACATTGGATTTTAAATTAATCCTTAATTAAAATATTACCTCGCCTTTTATTTTTTTTCGTACAAGTCAGGTTAAATACAAAATAATAAGTTGTCATAATTATCAATAACTCTTAATTTTTAAAATTTCACTAGTGATTCGAAAAAAATAATATTTCAGGGGAGGATAGATAAAACTAGGAAGAATAGATTTTTCATTTTAGCTTTTTTGTTTTCCAAATAAAGCAAAAAAAAAGATGTGACTTAAAACCAAGTTTCCTAACTCATTTTTCATAACAAACTGTTGAATTTTTAACAAAAGAATATTCTGTTCCTACGAACAAAAAAAGCATTTTTCCAAATAAAAAGATGTACCTTTGCGCCCTCTTAGAATAAGATCCATTTAAAAGCTATTATTTAGTAAATTCAAATTACATGAAAGATATTAGAAATATCGCAATTATTGCCCACGTCGATCACGGTAAAACAACATTGGTTGATAAAATTTTGTACCAATGTAATCTCTTCCGTGATACTGAGGAAAAAAAGGAATTGATTCTTGATAATAATGATTTGGAGAGAGAACGTGGAATTACGATCGTTTCCAAAAACGTTTCCGTTGTGTACAAAGATGTAAAAATCAATATAATCGATACTCCTGGCCACGCCGATTTTGGTGGTGAAGTAGAACGAGTATTGAATATGGCTGATGGTGTTCTTTTAATCGTAGATGCATTTGAAGGTCCGATGCCTCAGACACGTTACGTGATGAGTAAGGCAATCGAATTGGGATTAAAGCCAATTGTAGTGGTTAATAAAGTAGACAAAGAAAATTGTCGCCCAGAAGAAGTACAGGATGATGTATTTGACTTGATGGCAAACTTAGACGCTAGTGAAGATCAATTAGATTTTGCAACAGTTTATGGGTCTGCTAAAAATGGTTGGATGGGTGAAGATTATGCTACCCAAACAGAAGATGTAACTTATTTGTTAGATCAAGTTTTAGAACATATACCTTCTCCTAAAGTAGAAGAGGGAACATTGCAAATGCAAATCACATCCATCGATTATTCTAACTACATCGGTCGAATCGGAGTAGGCCGAGTGAATCGAGGAACAATTAAATCCAATTCACCGATTTCATTAGTAAAAAGGGATGGTTCTATTGTGAAAGGTAGAATCAAAGAATTATATTCTTTTACTGGAATGGGAAAAGAAAAAGTAGAAGTATTAAATGCTGGTGATATTTGTGCAATTAGTGGAATTGATGGTTTTGATATTGGAGATACAATAGCAGATTTTGAGACTCCAGAAGGAATGACTCCTATCTCAATCGATGAACCTACAATGAGTATGTATTTCACTATTAATACCTCCCCATTTTTTGGGAAAGAAGGAGACTATGTAACTTCTCGTCATTTGCGTGATCGACTGTTTAAAGAAACTGAAAAAAATCTTGCTCTGAAAGTAGAAGAAACAACTTCTCCCGATTCTTATAATGTATATGGTCGTGGAGTACTTCACTTGTCTGTATTGATTGAAACAATGAGAAGAGAGGGATATGAATTAGCCGTAGGAAAACCTCAAGTTATAATTAAAGAAATTGATGGTGTAAAATGTGAACCAGTTGAATTACTCTCCATAGATGTTCCTGAAGAGGTATCTGGAAAAGTGATCGAAGCTGTTTCTAACCGGAAAGGTGAAATGACGATCATGGAGCCAAAGGGTGATTTGATGCACTTAGAATTTGAGATGCCATCTCGTGGAATCATCGGGATTAGAAATCAAATTCTTACCTTGACTGCTGGTGAGGCAATTATGTCTCATAGATTTATCAAATACGATGCTTGGAAAGGAGATTTACCTTCAAGGAATAAAGGAGTATTAATTGCACATGAAACGGGAACAACAATTCCTTTTGCCATGTTTAAATTACAAGACCGAGGTAAGTTTTTCGTTCCACCAGGCGTAGATGTTTATGAAGGTCAAATCGTTGGGGAAAATACGCGTGATAATGATTTAGTCGTAAATGTAATTCGAACTAAAAAATTATCTAACATGCGTTCTTCTGGCGCTGATGATAAAGTAAAAATCGCTCCACATACACAATTCTCTTTGGAACAATACATGGAATACATTGGTGACGATGAGTATTTGGAGTTGACTCCAAAATCTATGAGATTAAGAAAGATATTTTTGAAAGAGCATGAGAGAAAAAGAGCAGCCAATCCGAACTTAGTAATGTAGTTACAGTATATAACTGTATTATTATAAAAAGGTACGCTAAACTTAAAACTGGTTAGCGTATTTTTTTTTCCTAAATTGTAATACAAAAAATTTACACTAAAAATAAACCTGAGTATTTACCCCTTGCTTTTTTCCATCAAGAACGACTAATACTTTAATTACATCCTCCTCTTCCTGCCTAGTAAACACACCAGAATTAATTGTTCGAGTACCTCCAGTAGAATCACTTAATTGAAGCATTTCAATCATCATTATTCGCATAAAACCATCATCAGAAAAGGTTGTATCTCCAATGGAAATAAAATACCCTTCAGGGATATCAGTAACTGTAATATCTACCTCAAAGTCTTTTTCATTTAGTTTGGTAATAGTTTGAGAAATTATCATTTGCTTATTTTTAGCCTATCATTTTTTTAAGTATATCAATTCGATCCTTAGGAATAGGAATAGCCTTACGATTTGTTTTATTGAATAAAACTCCTACGACATCCATAGTGGATACCAAATCTTTTGTAATCCCATTGAACATTTCATGTCTCATGACCATTGCTTTATTGGAAAAATTTACTAAGCTACTTTCCACAAATAAAAGATCATCTTCAAAAACCTCTCTTAAATATTTAATCGTTTGCTCTACAACTACGAACCCAATTTCTTTGGACATTATTTTAGAAACACCCATTTCCAAACTTAAATTGCGACCTGCATTTTCAAATTTATTGATGTAATACATTACATTCATATGTCCATTTGAATCACATTCCCATGTCATAACTGCTCCCTTGTAGGTCAAAAATTTCTTCATAAAAAATTAATACGATTCGGAAAAATTTAATAATAGGCTAATACTTTTTGACCTACCCATACTTTTCTAATAACTTGTATTGAGCTTCAATTGCTTCCTTAAACTCTTCTTTCATTCGCTCTACCAATTCTGCCAAAGGTAATACATCTTTAATTGTTGTCACTCCCTGACCTGCTGACCAGATAGTTTTCCAAGCTTTAGCTTCATCTACTTTAAGTTCTTCTCCAAAATCAACTTTTGCTTTGTGAGCCCAGAGTTCTTGAGTAATACCCATTGATTCTAGGCTAGCTTGCAAAAAATTGGCAGATACACCTGAAACAGCAGCAGTATATACGATATCACTTGCTCCACTATCGATAATCATTTGTTGATATTTTTCATCAGCACGACTTTCATTTACATTGATGAAACGAGTTCCCAAATAGGCCAAATCTGCGCCCATCTGCATCGCAGATGCTACATCTCTTCCTGTGCTCATACATCCGGAAAGTAAGATTGTTTTGTCGTAAAAACTTTTAATATCAGCAATTAATGAAATTGGATTGATTGTCCCAGCGTGTCCACCTGCACCCGCAGCAACTAAAATTAATCCATCAACACCAGCATCTGCAGCTTTTATTGCATGACGTTTTTTAATGACATCATGAAAAACTATACCACCATAATCATGTACTGCATCCACCAAAGTAGAGACGGCTCCAAGAGATGTGATAATCAATGGGACCTTGTGTTTTGCACAAACTTCCAAATCGGCCTGAAGTCTTGGATTGGTATTATGGACTATTAAGTTAACCCCAAAAGGTGCCGCAGTTTTTCCAGTTTCCTTTTCCCAATCAGATAATTCTCTTTTAATTTGAATAAGCCAATCTTCAAAGCCCTCAGTTGTTCTTTGATTTAATGCTGGAAATGTTCCAACGATACCTGCTTTACAACATTCGACAACTAGTCTTGGGCCAGAAATTAAAAACATTGGCGCTGCTACAACAGGCAAATTTAATGTATCTATAAATGGTGCTTTCATATTAAAACCCTACCCTGTTTAAAGGATTTGAATGGGCATTTTTTTTATTAATAAAATTTAAATTGTGTTATTTCAAATATTCACATAGCATTTAATTTAAATCATGCTTTGAGTTAATAAAGGTTAAATTTTAACAATATTTCCTTTTCTTGGATCGACCTTTCCTTGTAACATTTCATGATACAATTTAGATAATGATTTGAAATCATTAAAATAAACTAAGTCCATCCATTGTGATGCATCTCTTGTAAAACTTTCTCCTGCCATGGCAATTTCCTTATTGGCTTTTTCTATCCCCCATTCTTTAAATAATTGTTGAGCGAATGCTGGTGCAAAGAAAAACTTGGAACGCGGTAATGTCTTAAATTCTTTTTCTGATGTCCAATCAGTTAACCCAATTAAAGAAGAAAATTTTAATTTTTCATTTAAGAAATCATATATCCTAAATAATAACTTTGAATTCCCAGCCATATCCACCACTATAGAATCTTTTTGATTTAGATCTTTTTCCAAATCATTGTAGGCTATTACTTCGTCATAATAACCTGTATTTTTTACAAATTCTAAATTCCCGGGTGAAGTTAACCCAACAATTCTTTTCCCATCATCTTCCTGGTTTTTTTTCAACATAAAAGCCAAGCCCATAGATGTTTTAGAGGAGGCACTTGTTATAATTATTTGTTCAGCATCAAAAAAAATCTCTGATTTTAAAAACTGATAATTCAAAAAAGATGTGGTAAATAATGGGCGAACGATCGGGGCATAATCTTCCATTTCTTGATTATAAGAGACGTCAGCTTTTATATTACTATAGGAATTATAGATTGGTGCTAATTCTGCTCGATGAGTTGATCCATCAGTAATCCCAAATGGCGAACATTTTCCTACTTCAATCTTTAAAAAATTTCCCATTGGAAAGTATCCATAAAATCGTTCACCAACCTTTACTCCATCATGTTTAGATTCTACTACGTCAGCATAGCCCCAAACTGGAACAATTCCATAGGGCTCTTCTGCAGGAAAAAATTGCCAATAACCAATCTTATGACCTACAACAGCGTATGTAATATTATTAGTCGTCATAGCATATTTGTCAATTCGAAATAATACTTCTCCGTTTTGCAATTCAGAAACCTCAGAATCCGACAGCTTAGTATTATTTAATTCTGTTTTGTGAACTAGGAAATTTTTATTTTTATTTGACATATAATTATTTTATTTCAGTTCATTTTTAAATTCAAAATTTTCAGATTAAACCAGCCTCAATTAAAACAATACATTCTTTTGGAACAGGTAAATATTTTTCAGTTTCACTTATTCAAAAAGTAAACTAATAAATTCTCCAACACATGCTGGTTTTTCTACTCCTTCTATTTCTACTGAACATCCCCAAAATATTTTGCAGCCATTATCACCATAAGCCTCAACTTTATTAATTTTTCCATTTAACCTCAATCGACTTCCAGCAGGCACAGGATGAGGGAAACGAACATTGTTCAATCCATAATTCACTCCCATTTTTCCGCTTTTAATAATAACGGCCTCTTCTAACATTTTGGACAAAAGAGAAACCGACATAAATCCATGAGCTATTGGAGTTTTAAAAGGAGACTCTTTTTTTGCTCTTTCTACATCAGTATGAATCCATTGATAATCCAAAGTTGCATCAGCAAAAGCATTAATCATTTTTTGAGTAACTGGAATCCAATCTCCCTGAGGTAGAGCATCTCCTTCCAACTTCATCAGCGCTTCAATGTTTTCTATTTCTAATTTTGGCATTTCTTTTTATTTTATAAATCTGAAAGATCTTAGATAATTAATTACTAATAACAATTTTCCCTCGAACTTTACGATTCATCATTTCCTCTAATGCTTTAGTAGCATCTTTCAATGGATAAACTGCATGGATATGTGGCTTCAACTTTCCTTGAGCATACCATTGCATTAATTCCATAGTATTTTGAATATTTTTATTGGGAAATTTCATGGCAAAACTTCCCCAGAATACTCCAACAACTTGACATCCTTTTAGCAACGGTAAATTCAAAGGAATTTTTGGAATATCACCTGCTGCAAAACCAACAACTAAAAATCTTCCTTCCCAAGCCATTCCTCGAAGAGCAGGTTCAGAATATTTTCCTCCAACCGGATCATAAACTACATCTACCCCTTTTCCTTCTGTCAATACTTTGATTTGGGCTTTCAAATCTTCGGTGGAATAATTGATCGTTTCATCTGCACCGTACTCTTTGCACAATTCTAATTTTTCGTCAGTCGAAGCTGCTGCAATTACTTTTGCCCCCATCAATTTCCCTAATTCTACAGCAGCTAATCCCACTCCTCCTGAAGCACCTAGAACTAAAAGTGTTTCTCCTTCTTTTAATCGAGCACGATCTTTTAAGGCATGATAAGAAGTTCCATAAGCCATCAGAAAGGAAGCTGCAATTGGGAAATCCATATTTGGTGGTTTGGGAAAAACTGCTTTTCCATCTAACACTACTTCTTCTGCAAATCCACCATGTGCCACAAACCCAAAAACTTCATCACCCACTTTTAAATGTTTGATTTTTTCTCCGACAGCTTTTACCACACCAGCGATATCACTACCTGGTGTAAAAGGTAACTCAGGTTTAAATTGATATAATCCTTGGACGATTAATGTATCAGGGAAATTAACCCCACATGCTTTTATTTCAACTAAAACTTCCTTTTCTTTTGGTTGGCGACTTTCAACATCTTTATAAACTAGAGTAGATGGATGTCCAAATTTTTCGCAGACTATTGCTTTCATATTAAATCCGGTCTAACCCCTGCCCCCTCAAAGGGAACGTAAATGGGTAGGTTATTTTTTAAATTATTAATGTTCTACTTTCAATTGAAAATAAAATAATTAGAGTTTAATTAAACTCTAATTATTTCGTTTTCATTTAGGAGACAGAACTTCCCTTTTAAGCTACAGGAGTTTCCTCCAATACTTTTAAAACCAATTTACCTTTCTTATCTCCAGTAAAAAGTCGTTCGAAAGTACTGTGGAAATTTTCGATTCCATCATAGATATCTTCTTTACTTTTCAATTTCCCTTGAGCCAGCCACATACCCATATTCATTGCAGCTTCTTTATATTTGGTAGCATAATCCAAAACAACCATTCCTTGCATCGTTCCTCGATTTACCAAAAGTGATAAATAATTACTAGGCCCTTTGATTGCTGTTGTATTATTATACTGAGAGATAGCTCCACAAATTACAATACGAGCATGCATCCGAATTTTGGCTAAAGCAGCATCTAAAATATCACCTCCTACATTATCAAAATAAACATCGATTCCTTTTGGACAATGTTCTTTGATGCCTGCATGAACACTTTCATTTTTATAATCTATCGCTCCATCGAATCCTAATTCGTCAACTACGTATTTACATTTTTCAGGACCACCCGCAATTCCGATTACTCGACAGCCTTTGATTTTTGCAATTTGTCCAACTACACTTCCTACTGCTCCAGCAGCACCAGAAACTAAAACAACATCACCTTCTTTAATTTTTCCAACTTCTAAAATTCCAAAATATGCTGTCATCCCAGGCATCCCCAAAGTACCAATGTACATTGGCATCGGAGCTAATTTTGTATCAACAGCATAATATCCTGTTCCATCAGTCACATTATATTGTTGGACCCCTCCCCAACCAGTCAAGACATCACCAACTTTATACATTGGATGATTATTTGCTTTTACAACTTCTCCAATTGAACCTGCTCGCATTACTTCACCAATTCCAACAGGAGGAAGATATGATTTAACATCTCGCATCCATCCACGCATAGCAGGATCTAGAGAGATATAATGATTTTTTATTAAAATTTCTCCATCCTGAAGTTCAGGAATTGGGTTACTTTCCAAATTCCAGGTATTTGCATCAGGCATTCCTACTGGCCTTTTAATTAATTTTAGTTGTTTGTTCATAATAGTATTTTTTAGATTTTAAATTGAATTATTTTTTTTCGCTGCAAGCATTGCTTTAAACATTTGCATTTTCATTCTTACCTCAGGGCTCCACCATATTTTTAAAGCTTCTTCTAATTCTTCTTCGTTTTGGTCATTTAGTTTATTCAACCATTCGCTTCGGAGTTTAGTTTTTGTGTTTAACCAAATGTTTTTATCAGCCGTAAGAAAATGTTTCATTCTTTTCTCAGCTTGAGGTAATACCTCCTCTATGGGCAATACTTCATCTACTAAATTAGCTTTTAGAGCCTCCTCACTATTTAACAACTTTCCCTCTAGAACAAATCTGTACGCCAAACTTTGACCTAACCAAAAGGAATAAGCTTCAATCAAATTTGTAGAAATCTGAACATTCACTGCTACCTCATTTAAACCAATTCCGTATTTCTCTCCTTCCGCCATAACTCGATAATCTGAGGTAATTGCAATTACCGTTCCCCCTGCTGGAGAATGTCCTGTTATAGCACAAATAAATGGTTTTGAAAATCTAGCCAATTCAATATACATTAACCCGAAAGCGATGAAGAACTCTCGTATTTTAGTTTTATCATAATCGTATAATTCTATCAAGTCTAAACCAGCTGAAAATACTCCTTCACGACCAGTTAAAATAACTCCACTTACAGTGATATCTTCCTCCATCAATTTAAATGCTTCTCTTATCTCTTTTACCATTTGAAAGTTGATCGCATTAACTTTTGGGCGATTCATTCGGATAATAGTATACTCACCTTTCTTTTCAATTTCTAAATAATCCATATTTTGTAATTTGACTTAAATGTAGTTAATAAATTGAGTGACACGATATAACGAGTTTAATATTCTCTCAGTATTGATTTTACTATCAGAGTTAAAAAAGATAATCCATTTGTTTGGAATTGTAAATTGCTTTTGTTTACCTTATTTATTCTTCTGATTCGTGAAATTTATCAACTAGAATAACATCAAATGAACGAAATGATATTTAAGTATATAGAAAAAGGTATTTCAATGAAAGATGATGATTTTGATGGAATTTATCCAGAGGAAGTTCGACCAATGGCTTTCACCCATTTTACGCCAATAGAAATAGCGATTAGAGCAGCAAAATTTCTAGTTCAAAAATCAGGAACTAAAGTTTTAGATATTGGATCAGGCGCAGGAAAATTTTGTATGATAGGGTCAGTTTGTACTAATGGGCACTTTACTGGAGTGGAACAAAGAGACAACCTACATTTATTAGCTGAGCAGATTTTTAAAAAATATCAATTAAAAAATATAAACTTCATTAATTCAAACATTAATCAAATTGAATTTAACAACTATGAAGCATTTTATTTTTTCAATCCATTCTACGAAAATATTATTCAATTTGAAAAAATAGATGATGCCATAGATGTAAAAAATGACTTGTATGATGAGTATTCAAATTATGTGAAAAATCAATTGGACTTAATGCCTTTGGGTACCCGGCTCGTTACTTTTTTCAGTGCTTATGACGAGGTACCAATCAGCTATCAACTAATCTCTAAAGATGATAGACAAAAGATTTCAATGTGGGAGAAAAAAGAATAATCTTGTCCTAAATAAAATCATACCTAAGTATTTATTACTACAATTTCAAACCTACTCCATTACTATACGAGGCATTGTTATATGCAATTGGATTGTTTTCAACAAAATTCTTAAGTTTAAAGTCTAATCAAAAAAATCGATCAATAACTCCAATCTCTTTCTTAACTTAGTGTCTTATTTTCCCTCTGCAAAATAAGAGACACCATGAGAACTCAAAATATTGCCTATATTTTAGTTAGCTGCATTTCTGTAGTAATCATTTTAAGTTTTGGGCAAGCTATTATAATACCTTTTCTTTTAGGATTACTCCTTTGGTTTATTGGAAAAAAATTAGAAGCAACGCTTGATAAAATAGGATTTATTAATAAAAAAATCCCTATTTGGCTAAAACATATTATATCCTTTGGTTTTATAATGTTTGTTTTAGTTTTCATTACCAATATACTTACAATCAACATTAATTCCTTAGCTCTATCTTTTGAAAAGTACGAACCAAACATTGATGCTTTAATTTTACAAATAAATAGTTGGCTTGGAGTAGATAGCAAAAAAGCTATGGCTAATTTTTCTGGGAATTTAGACTTTGGAAATATATTACAAATGCTTTTTTCATCTATTTCAGATTTGATAAGTAATGGATTTATGATTCTACTTTATGCCGTATTCATACTGTTAGAAGATGCTAGTTTCAAACCAAAACTTAAATCTATTTTTATTGGTAAAGAGAATGAAGAAAAGGTAGATAAATTCTTAGAAAAGATAAGTACCTCAATTTCTAGATATTTCGGTTTGAAGACATTGTTAAGTTTAATCACAGGAAGTCTGAGTTATATGGCTCTTAGAATCATTGGGGTAGATGCACCTGGATTTTGGGCATTTTTAATTTTTATCCTAAATTTCATTCCAACAATAGGATCACTCATTGCAACAATATTCCCCGCAATATTTTGTTTATTTCAATTTGGAATCTTCACACCTAGCCTATTAGTCTTAGGCATCATCGGAACTATTCAAGTTATTGTTGGAAACTTTTTAGAACCAAAGATCATGGGGAGCTCTATGAATATTAGTCCGTTGGTAACTATCTTATCTCTTTCTATCTGGGGAGCGCTATGGGGAATTATAGGTATGATTTTAAGTGTCCCGATTACAGTGGTATCCATTATTATTTTTTCTCAATTTGAAAAAACTAAACCTTTAGCAATTATGCTCTCTGAAAAAGGCAAAATTGATTAATACAGAAAACAGGAAATTAGTCAATCTAATTTTGTCTCAACTCGATTAACTAATTCCCTTTTTTATAGTTTATCTTGCTTTAATTATCTTAGAAAAATCTGTTGCACTCAAAGATGCCCCTCCAACTAAACCACCATCCACATCGGGTTGTGAAAAAATCTCCTTAGCATTTGCTGGTTTAACACTTCCGCCGTAAAGTATTGTGGTAGTACTAGCAATCTTATCTCCATATTTTCTGGCAATCATTTTTCTAATTTTGTCATGCATTTCTTGAGCTTGCTCTGGTGAGGCAGTTACCCCAGTACCAATTGCCCAAATTGGTTCATATGCAATTACCACTTTGGAAAATTCCTTTTTAGTCAAGTGAAATAATCCTTCTCTCAATTGTTTGGAAACATGGCGAGCATGATTTCCCGCTTTTCTTACACTCAATGGTTCTCCACAACAAAAAATTGGAAGCATTCCACTTCCTAAAACTGTATTCGTTTTCTTTGCTAACAATGCATTTCCTTCCTTAAAATATTGTCGTCTTTCGCTATGCCCAATAATGACATATTTTACACCAACAGACTTTAGCATACCTACAGAAATTTCACCTGTATATGCGCCCTTTAGTTCATTGGAGCAATTTTGGGCAGCAACTTCAATTCCTTTCTCACCTTTGACGATTCCACCTATTGATTGCAAATGGGTAAATGGAGCAGCCATAATTACTAAAGGATCATTGGCTTTAGCTTTTTTTACGATTGATTTAGCTAACTTTTCCCCTTCTTTAATTGTGGTATTCATTTTCCAATTTCCCGCAACGATTAATTGTCTTGACATGTTTTAATTTTTGATTTTAAAAAATAGATATGCAAATGTAAAAATTTTAAAGACAAAATCCACAGAGTAAATTTTGGTGATTTAATTCCGAATTAATTAAGAAATATAATTCAACTTTAAACATTTTCTTTGGAGTATTTATTAAAATACAAAGAAACAATTATTAATACTTATAAATCATTAACTACATTTTTCTTTAAATGCAATCTTGATTGCCATTTTAAATTTATTGTTAATAAAAATTGTTTAGTTTTTAATGAATGTTATTTTTGCAAGGAATTTCTTAAAAACTAAAAATAGGTATTTGATCTTATTTTATTCTAAAATAAGGAACAATTAACGCATGGAAAATTTAAAATAACAGTGTTTACCCATTTAATTTTATTGAAATAAACAACTACTTAAATTAAATATAATTTAGGTAAAGTAATTATTAATTACGTTGGCAATTAATACTAATAATTTAGCCATATCTAAAAAACTATCTATTCGCATTTTCTAAAAAAATAATAAATGTCAATTCATCCGCGCGCAGGAAAAACAGCATCTAAAAAACAATTAGTCAATATTCCCCAACTAATTACAAATTATTTTAAACAACAACCAAATCCTCTAAACCGGGAACAACGAGTATCATTCGGGACCTCTGGCCATCGAGGGTCTTCATTAATTAACTCATTTAATGAGCACCATATTCTTGCTATAACTCAAGCTATTTGTAATTACAGGGAAAAACGAGGTATCACTGGACCTGTTTTCATGGGAATCGATTCACATGCATTGTCAACCCCTGCACAAATTACAGCACTCGAAGTTCTAGCCGCTAATCATGTAGTGACCATGATATCCACCAATGATGAATATACACCAACTCCTGCAGTGAGTCATGCAATTATAGAATATAACAAAGAAAGAAAAACAGGATTAGCAGATGGAATAATAATCACCCCTTCACACAATCCTCCTGAAGATGGTGGATTAAAATATAACATGACAAATGGTGGTCCAGCTGAAGGATCAGTTACAGCTTGGATTGAATCCAGAGCGAATGAAATTTTACAAAATAACCTTAGAGAAGTTAAAAAGATTACAATCTCCAAAGCTTTGAATGCTTCTACAACCAAACGGTATGATTATCTTGATACATATACAAGCGATTTAAAACAAGTGATCGATACTAACTTACTCAGGGAATCTGGAATTAAAATGGGCGTAGATCCTCTTGGAGGCGCAGGCGTAAAATATTGGGAAAGAATAGCTGATCGTTATAATCTGAATCTAACGGTAGTGGATGACTCGGTAAATCATACATTTAGCTTTATGTCGTTGGATTGGGATGGTAAAATCAGAATGGATCCTTCCTCTAAATATGCCATGCAAAGGTTGATACAGTTGAAGGATAAGTTTCCAGTAGCATTTGCTTGCGATACTGATCATGATCGCCATGGTATTGTAACCCAAAGCTCTGGGTTGATGCAACCTAATCACTTTTTAGCAGTGGCCATTGATTATTTATTTCAAAACCGAACCAAATGGGCTGCAACAAAAAGTATAGGAAAAACCTTAGTTAGCAGTAAAATGATTGATCATGTGGCTAAAAAACTTGGACGTAAATTAATCGAAGTACCGGTAGGTTTCAAATGGTTTGTTGATGGTCTTTATGATGGTAGCCTTGGATTTGGAGGTGAGGAAAGTGCTGGTGCCTCATTTTTAAACATGCAAGGAGGTGTTTGGTCTACTGATAAAGATGGAATAACTGCTGCCTTATTAGCTGGTGAAATTACAGCGAAAACAGGAAAAGACCCAGCTCAAATTTATAAAGAATTCACTAATCAATTTGGGGAACCAGTTTATGATCGTATTGATGCTCCAGCTACTCCTGATCAGAAAGACAAATTGAAAAAATTATCTCCAGGTCAAATTACCTCTTCTGAGCTTGCTGGTGAAAAAATAACAAAAATTTTAACCAACGCTCCTGGGAATGGTGCTGCAATAGGCGGATTAAAAGTTGAGACCACAAACGGTTGGTTTGCAGCTCGACCTTCTGGAACAGAAAATATTTATAAAATTTATGCTGAAAGTTTTAAAGGTGAAGAGCATTTAAAACAACTCCAAGAAGAAGCTCAAAAGGTAGTAAACGATGCTATCCTTTAAAAGGACTAAGATGAAGCCTTCTTCATTTTTATTTGACAAAAAAAACTGCGGTTTATTATAAAAAAAAAATAATATTTATTTTACCCTAAACAGGGTATTTGTCTTAATACTCTTTTAAAAATAAAAATTATTATTTAATTTTGGAAACGGTTCTTGTATATTATATGTTAAATATAAAATATACTTTAAATATTCCGGTAATACCCCAAAATCCAAAGGTTTCCTTAACAACAAAAATAGTAACAGGTTTATCTCTTAAATTTGCTCCTCAAATATGAAAAATCTCTATTTTCTTTTACTTTTATTCAACACAATTGCCTTAAATGTTTTAAGCCAAGTAAGACAAGACTTAATAGCTGATTTCACTCCTGCTGAGAGGGACACTTTAGTTGGTTTAATGCAGCAATACATCACTTCTGATATAGTCGAGCTGCATTGCAATTTTAGAAATTTAACTGGTAATAATGATCTACAAATTCATGATGATTTTAATTTTCTACCATTTCATAGAGCATATATGGAAGGAATGGAAGATTTTTTCATCCTAAATGGTCATCCAGAATTTGTACCACTCCCATCTTGGGATCCTAATACTCCAACACCAACAGAATTTCGATTAGTAGATGCTGATTGTATGTCTACAGATTGTAACATTAATGTTTCGGGGGGACCATCAAATTATTGTGAGACTCCTACTGATTGGGATCCAAAAATAAATCGTAATAATTATTCTGAATTAAATGATCTTTGTGCATACCAATATAATCCTCCCTCCCCCCCCCCAGTACCTTATAATGATGACGAAGATGAATTAAGTAGGAATCTTGAGACTCCTTATCATAATGATGTTCATATTGATATGGCTGAAAATATGTTTTCTTTTGCCTCTCCTTCATCACCAATTTTTTGGAACTGGCATGCATATCTAGATGATATGTGGAAAGAATGGGAATGTGATTGCCCTCAATCAACAATACCCAATGTTGATTTATATTTAAAGGACAACACCAAAATTATGCTGCACACAAGAGATGTAGGAGAAGAACCAAATATCGGCCCTATTTGGGAAAGTGATGATGTTTGGGTAAGAAATCAACAAGATGGATTTACAAATGACACCATCCAAGATCCAGAATATATTGGCCCTACATCACCTGTTTATGTATATGTAAGGGTCAGAAATAGAGGCTGTTTAGCATCCGCAGGTACTGAATCTTTATCATTATATTGGTCAAAAGAAGGAACAGCATTAACTTGGCCTAGTTACTGGAATGGAAGTCTTTCAAATGGATTTGCAGTCTTGGGAGACTCTATAAGTACCCAGACTATCCCAGTTATTGATGCACAAAGCTCAGCAATATTGGAGTTCCAGTGGTTCCCGCCCAATCCAGATAATTATAACAGCAGTAACAATCCCTCCGACTTTTTCCTTTTGGCAAGACAAGTTTCAACTAACGACCCTATGACTACACCAGAGGTATCAGATGTGGATGAAAATGTAGATGAAAATAATAATATAGCTGGAAAAAATATTTCAATCATTAACAATGCTCCTCTTCCCATTGAGCTATCAAATTTTTTAGGTGATCGAATAAAAGATGAGATCCGTCTTTCGTGGCAAACTAACTCTGAAATACAAAACAAAGGTTTCGAAGTATATCGAAGTATTAACAATTTCCCTTTTGAAAAAATAGGATGGATAGATGGAAATCTTTCAAGTGACCAAAAAAATTATTACACTTTTAATGACTTAAACCCTGGATATGGTATTAATTACTACCAATTAAAACAAATAGATCTCGATGGAACTTCTGATAATTCAGAAATTATTGCAGTTAATTTTGATAATTCCGATTTTGACATTCAGGTTTTTCCAAATCCAACGGATCAACGTTTTAGTATCAGAATTAAAAATCCTCTACTACAAATAATGAAGGTTCAAATCCATGATAATTTAGGACTTAAAATTTGGGAAAGCCAAGTGACTTCAGAAGAATCCAATTGGACAAAAGAACTAGAAATAAAAAAGAATGGACTTTACTTAATTACCGTTCAAATTGGAAGTGAAATTTATTTTGAACGAATTGTGATACTTAATGACTAACAAAAAAGAGGAATCAATCAAGTTATGGCTTAGTTTATCAAATCTCATATTTGAGATATACTAAATATTGCTAAAGACCAAAGCAAAATATAAAAAGCTTTTAATACCTATCAGAAAAAAAATATCCAAAATATTATCTAGGTTTATAGCAGGTAATTAATAAAAAATAGGCAAAAGGAAATCATTAACATTAAGAGTACTAAAAATCCTATTTTCAAATGAAAAAATTTTAACTAGAGGCGGCCAAAGACATAAGGTTTGTTGACAGTTTATCCCTTAGAATACGAGCTTTGGATACTTATGGAAAGTTACTGAAGATTGGACGAATAACCGGTATCAAAAAATAACAGCAACCTACTAAAAATAATTGTTTAATTAAATAATCTAAACTTTCATTAGACTTGATTTGTATTTACTTTAGCTCTCAAGCATTCGGAAAATTAGCTGTTATTAAATTACAAACCAAGTTTGAAATTTAGATCTCAGAATAAGGAAGAAAATTAACAGAAAAAGTAGGTTTAACAATATTGGGGTCTTTCCAATAAATTTTAGTCCTGTTTTACAGTACTCCCTCTTAATTATAAAAAATTCTTTTTGTGCTCAAATACTATTATGTATCTGCCATTAAATTATGGTCTAGCAATAACTAATCACATTGACATATTTCTTTTACATATTCAATAACCTCTGGAAAAAACAAGTTAAATTCTTCAGTCAATTCAACATTAAAACTTAATAAATTCTCCACTACGCCGTCTAGATATTCTGGCTTCGACAGTCGTTCTGATAACCTTTTAAAAGTATATCGTATTCCCTCATCCGTCCCATAGGATTGCAACCATTTATGTTCAATCATCATAGGTAATCGTTGCTGTATTTTTGTGGGAAATTCATTTATCCTGTCTTCTAATATCTTGTAAACGCCTTCGCAAAAATCATCCAAACTTTCACTAGAATACCTACTCCAATTATTGGCTAACAAGTAATCGTACCACACATCAACGATCACAGGTGCATATTTATGATGTTTTTTTTGCAATCTTCTGGTTCCTTTTTTCACCAAAGGATGCGCATCTGTATAAGTATCAATTTGCCGATGTAAAATAATTCCTTTTTGAACTTCTGACGAAAAATTGGATAACTCATTGTTTTTTATAAAATCTGCAATAAAGTTCCCAATTAATAGATCTTTATTATCGCAAGACAAATAAATATGTGCTAAAAAATTCATTAAAAAATATTTGTGATTTCTTTATCGTAAAAATGATATCTTTGCGCCGATTTTCAATAAATTGATAAATAATAAATCGAAAGAAATGGCTTTAAAATGTGGTATTGTTGGCTTACCAAATGTAGGAAAATCTACGCTATTTAATGCACTAACTTCTGCTAAGGCTTTAGCAGCTAATTATCCATTTGCAACTAAAGAGCCTAACTTAGGAATTATCACGGTTCCTGATGAAAGGTTGGATAAATTAGCAAAAATTGTAGTTCCCCAAAAGGTGCAACCAACAACGGTTGAAATTTTAGATATCGCAGGATTGATAAAAGGTGCAAGTAAAGGGGAAGGTTTAGGTAATCAGTTTTTAGCAAATATTCGAGAAGTTGATGCAATTGTTCATGTCGTTCGTTGCTTTGATAATGACAATGTTATCCATGTTGATAATTCAGTCGATCCTGTTCGTGACAAAGAGATCATTGACATGGAATTGATTCTGAAAGATATTGAAACTGTCGAAAAGCGGGTAGATAAATTGAAGAAAAACGCTAAAGCTGGTGAAAAAAATGCTGTGAAATTAATGGAGCAAGGACAAGCAATTCTAACACATTTAGAATCTGAAAAACCAGCTCGAACAATTATATTGGAGGATGAAGGGATGGAACTAATGCAAGAAATGATGCTATTAACTTCCAAGCCAATTTTATATGTTTGTAATGTGGATGAAAATTCTGTAATTTCTGGAAATGTACATACTAAACAATTTATGGAATGTGTAAAAGGTGAAAAATCAGAAGTTATTTTCATTTGTGCAGGTATGGAAGCAGATATAGCAGAATTGGATACTAAAGAAGATCGAAAATTATTTTTAGAAGAAATGGGTTTAACTGAGCCAGGCGTTAATCGATTAATCTTATCTTGTTACAAGCTCTTAAATTTAATCACTTATTTCACTGCTGGTGAAAAGGAAGTAAGAGCCTGGACTATAGAAAAGGGGACATTAGCTCCGGGAGCAGCTGGAGTAATTCATACTGATTTTGAGAAAGGATTTATTCGAGCAGAAGTGATTAAGTATAATGATTTCGTAGAGTTAGGCTCTGAAGCGGCTGCAAAAGGAGCGGGAAAAATGGGTGTTGAAGGAAAAGCCTATGAAGTAATTGATGGCGATATTATGCATTTTCTTTTTAACGTATAATTATAAAAGTGAATGGTTTATAGAGTTAACCATTCACTTTTATAAATCAAATAAACCTTGAGAAATAATAGTGTTTGTTTCAAAATTATTTACCTGCGACACTTTCTACTTCCAGACTTGGATGTTCAGCAATAGTAGTTAAACTAATTCCACCACGCGCCACAAAAGCGCCTTTTACTTGCATCCACTTAGGATTACAAGCTGCTACTAAGTCAGTCAAAATTCGATTAACAATTTCTTCATTAAAAGTTTTTTGACTTCGATAAGATTGCAGATAAAATTTCAAGGACTTTGTTTCAATACATTCTTCCCCAGGTATATATCGAATATGTATTTTTGCAAAATCAGATTGTTGTGTAATTGGGCACATTGACATAAAATCGGCACAATTAAACTCCACAATATAATTTCGCATTTTGTGCTTATTGGGAAAAGAATCCAACTGCGCCTCATTTGGTGAAGTAGGCAATTCATTAACAGCTTTTCCTAAAAGTTCAAATTCCTTAGAAGACATATTATTAATTTTAAGTTTTTCAAAATATTTAATTACAAAGATAATATCCAATGATTAAAACACTTCATTTTATAAAAGTGTTTTTATTTTTGTATTTATTTTTATATCAGACAACTTGCAATGAAAAAAAAAGCAGTAGTACTTTTGAGTGGTGGTTTGGACTCTTCGACCATTTTGGCATATGCCATTAATAAAGAATTTGATATTTATGCAATTTCTTTTTTTTACGGTCAACGGCACAAATTTGAACTAGAGGCATCCAAAAAAGTTGCGCAACACTTTAAAGTAAAAGATCATAAAACAGCTCATATTGATTTACGAGTATTTGGAGGTTCAGCTTTGACAGCTGAAATTGATGTCCCCAAAGGCCGAACTGAGGCAGAAATGGACGGTGAAATACCAATTACATATGTTCCTGCTCGAAATACAATTTTCCTTTCCTTTGCATTAGCTTATGCCGAAGTGATTGGTTCTGATGATATCTTTATTGGAGTAAATGCAGTTGATTATAGCGGCTATCCAGATTGCAGGCCTGAATATATTGAAGCATATGAAAAAATGGCAAACTTAGCTACCAAATCTGGAGTAGAAAATGAAAACCCACTAACGATTCACACGCCATTAATTGACTTAAAAAAATCTGAAATTATTAATATGGGATTAGAATTGGGCGTAGATTATTCTATTACTTCTACTTGCTACGACCCAGATGAATATGGATTACCCTGTGGAATTTGCGATTCTTGCGTATTAAGATTAAAAGGATTTTCAGAATTAGGAATTGAAGACCCAGCAGAATACCAACCTTAGTTACCCAAAAAAGCGATACAGATTGAATAATCTTTATCGCTTTTTTTAGTTTACTCTTTTAACACCGAAATAACAATATTATTACATTTAATTATAATTATTAAGATTTATCAATATTTTCCAATAATTTCTGTTGACGCATTCCAAAATTCATCGCTTCTAACATCGTCAAAGAAAGTACCTCTTCTAAGTTACCATAGGCATCTTGATAATCTTTGTAACTTCTTCGAATTACTTCATGAGCCTCTTTTTTTCCATAGATATGGGTAATCTCACATTTCGGATCTTCACCTGGCAATTGTTTATAAGTCAAGAAATAATGCTTCAACCTATTTAAGATATTATCAGGAATATCCGCTATATCTTTCCACTGCGCATACATCTCATCATTATTCAATACGGCAATTATTTTATCATCTGCCTCTCCACCATCAATCATTCTAAATCCACCGATAGGAATTGCATTGACGATTATGTTTCCATGGGTAACTTCCCGTTCAGTAAGCACACAAATATCCAATGGATCATCATCACCAACAACATTTTCTCGTCCAGTTTTCTCCATGCAGTATTCAGCGATTTGATCAGCACACAAAGTCTGAGGAACAAAACCATAAAGTGCAGGAACTATATTGGAAAATTTCTGAGGACGATCAATTTTAAGATAACCACTCTTTTTGTCTATTTCGTATTTTACTGTATCTGAAGGGATTACCTCGATAAATGAGGCTACAACATCTGGAGCGTCTGCCCCTATTGAGATTCCATGCCATGGATGTGATTTATATCTCAAGCCAAGCATCTTCCAAATCTTCTCGAAGGATTCTTTCATATTAAAAATTTAATTAAAATAGGTTTGCTTTTTTCTGCAAATGTACGTGAAATATAACATTGATGTTTAATTGCATTCCAAATTATTTCAAAAATTTAGATTAAGCCTATTTAAAAATATTTAACCTAATTTTTATCTAGAATGATTAACCCTCTACCAACTCTTGTTTCAATTAAACAAAATCAATAAAATTTGGTTTTAAATAAATAGCAAACGATGTCAGAAAATAGTCAAAAATATATTGTTGGAATTGATGGTTGCAAATTTGGTTGGATTGCAATTAAAATTGACGCGGATACTCAAGTTTCCGTAACCAAACATTCTAATTTTATTTCTGTAATTAAAGAGTATCCAAAAGCTGAAAAGTATTTAGTAGATATGGTAGTTGGTTTAGCAGATGAGAGTCATCCAAGAGAAGTAGAAAAGTTAGCAAGACAAAAACTAAAGCCAAATCGAGGATCATCTGTGTTTACACCTCCTTGTCGAGCTGCAGTTTATGAAAAGACTTATGAAATGGCTAAAGAAAAAAACAAATCGATCCTAGGTAAATCATTTTCAATTCAAGCGTGGAATATTGTTCCAAAAATAAAAGAAGTTGATGAGTTTATTTTGAAAAACGAGGAATATAAAAATCGAATATTCGAGGCTCACCCAGAGGTTTGTTTTGCCAGTTTAAATAATCAAACTCCTATGATTTTCAAGAAAAAAGAAAAAAAAGGAATTATCGAAAGAATTAATTTACTTCAAAGTATTTTCCCGAAATCGAGTCAAATTTTTGAAAAAGGAAGTACAATTTTTTTAAAAAAGGAGGTAATGCCAGATGACACAACTGATGCCTTAGTACTAGCTGTAACCGGATACCTAGGAATGAAATATGGATTTAGTTATATAGAACCAAAAGAAATAAAAAAAGACATTTACGGTATAGAAATGAATATGATTTTCTTTGAAAAAAAAGGCTCTTTTAAAAATTAGAAAAGCCTTTTATTGATTTCTGTATTAGAATCCCTCGATCAACTTCTTCTTCATTGCTTTAAACTCTTCATCAGAAAGGATCCCTTTGTCTTTTAATTTCCCCAGTTCTGTCAAGTGAGAAATAACATCTTTTTGTTCTTTGATGTGTATTTTTGAATTCTCCACTTTTTCGATAACTTCTTGTTTTTCCTCTTGTTCTTTTTTAATTTCCTCCGCCACCTTTTTTCCTTTCTCAAATTTCTCCTTGTACATTTTCGTTAACCGATCTATATCAAAATCTAAAAAAGTTCCACCTGTTTCAAAATGCTTTTTAAAAACTTCTCCTAAAGCATAAGTTGAAGCTCCAGACAAAACCGCCATTGTCATTCCTCCCACTACCGTTCCTATTCCAGGAATAATTTTAATTGCGGCCTGCGCACCTAACCTTGCCAGTCCTGAACTTGTCATAGATGAAATTACCGCTTTCCCTTCTGTTTCCTTGAAGTCCAAATCATACAACTTACACATTTGCCGAACCATGTCTAACTGGATAGCACTTACAGCAAAAAAATCAGCAATAGGAACCGGAATTAATCCTGCACCCATTGACCAAATAATATGATTTCTAATAATTTTATCTGAGCTTTCTATTCTTTCATTCATAATAAAATTGATTTTATTTATTTTCTTGGATGGTTTACCATTTACTTAACTTTAGTTAAATTGTCCATTTAGCTTTGAACTCACTTTTTTTCTCGACTACTAGATTTCCTTTTTCGACAAAATGGGAGATTTTTAAATAAAACCCTCATCATAAAAAAATTAGAACCCAAATTAATTATCTAGATTTGTTTGTTTTAGTATCTATCGTCGATAAGACGTTATAATAATTGAGGCAGAAATTTTGAGAGCTACGCTTGACATTATGTTTAAAAAGTAATACCCAATATTACCATTTCTAATTTTGAAAGATTAAATGAATTTGATAAAAAAGCCCTTAAAACTGCTTTAAATTTTAAAATATTTAAAAAAATATCTCTTAAAGAACTCTCAAAGTTTACCATTCAATTTACATTGCTTTTATCCAACCTTTAAAATAATCTTCCCACTATTCTTATTTGATTCCATTAAACGATGAGCGTCAGCTACATCAGACCAATCAAAAATAGAATCAATTACCGGCTGTAATTCCCCCTTTGTAAATCTCTTCAAAGCATAATCAGAAAAATCGTTAATCAAACCAATTTTATATTCAATGGTTCTAGCACGCAAAGTAGAGCCCATAATATGTAATCGTTTTCGTAAAATATTTGCCAAAATTAATTCCTCCACTTTCCACCCACCCATCAGAGCCAACATCACCATTCGTCCGTCGAAATTCAATGAATTAATATTTTTTTGAAAATAGGGTGCAGCAAGAAAATCAATAATTACATCTACCCCTTTTCCTTCAGTAATTTTAGCTACCACTTCTTCGAAGTTTTGAGTTTTATAATCTATAGTGACGTCTGCACCAAGATCTTGGCAAATTTGGTGCTTCCCAGCTGAAGCGGTGACAATGATTTGTTTGGCTCCCAATGACTTAGCTAATTGAATTGCTGCTGTTCCCACTCCACTAGCTCCTGCATGGATGAGAATACTTTCACCTTTTTGTAATTTTGACAAATAAAATAATGCTTGAAAAGCAGTTAAAAAAACTTCAGGAATCGCGGCAGCCTTTTCAAAGTCAAAAACATTGGGAATCGAAATCAAACATTGTGAATGTACTGTTACAAATTCTGCATAACCGCCACCGGCTAACAAAGCACAAACTTTATCTCCTACCTTCCATTCTTTCACTTGTTCACCAACTGCTTCGATAATTCCTGACACTTCAAGACCAATAATTGAACTAGCTCCAAAAGGTGGTGGATATTTACCCATACGTTGTAAAGTGTCTGCTCGATTAAGTGCTGTGGCTTTTACTTTGATCAAAACTTCGTGAGAGGAAGGTATTGGCTTTTTAGTTTCACCTAGATATAATTGCTCTGGCCCTCCTGGTTCCTTGAGTAAGATAGCTTTCATTTTGTCTATTTTTTCATCAAAATAGGCATTTCAAATTAAATTGAAATGCCTATTCGTTATTATTAGGAATATTTTATGACTCTAATTTGAATTGATCTACATCCAATTAAAACAAATTAATCTTCCCAAGCTAATCTGCCAGGACAACGTTTACATCTATTCCCTTTTTTTTTATACTTTTTACAACATTTCTTTTTCATCTTTTTGCCTTGAACAATAGGTAAAGCAAAGGGAAGAATTATTTGATTCTGTTCTGGATTAAAATGTCGTTTATCTGTAAGTGAAGGAGTCATAATTAACTGATTTTAAAATTTAATTGTTATTGTCCCGTAAAAACTTCTCGCATCAGATGGGATAATCCCTGGTCCAGGATAACCTACAGCACGTCTAGTGAAATACGATTCATTAGTTAAATTATTGATACCAGTTTGAAACTGAAATCGACTCCACGAATAGCTAAAAGCTAAATCTTGAACATTATAACTTGGAATAATACCTCTAGTAGCATCTGAGACAAACTCTGCATTAGTTGCATCTGAAAAATGCTCTCCAACGTAGGTAAATTGGTAAGATAATTTTAAGTTTTTCCATCGAAAATTAAGACCAGTCTTTAAATTAACAGGAGGAATCAATTCTACATTTTTACCAATCACAAAAGATTGCCCTGATAAATATTTTCCATGAATAACACTAAGATTTGTAAAAAGAGATAATCGCAACTCCTTTGAACTTTTATCAAGAAAACTCAAAATATCTGCTTCAATATATGTTTCTAATCCTAAAATTCGAGCATCACCAATATTGGTTCTAAAGGCGACTGCTTTTTCTATAACTACTGGGTCCTCTATGATTATCTCACCAATACCAATTCTATTTTGATAACGCAAATAAAAAATACTCGCATCAATCTTAATTCTACTTTTCCAAAAACTACCTCGAATTCCAATATCTGCATTAAATCCTTTTTCGTCTTGTAACAAACTATCTACGATTAGATTTGGATTAACAACTGCTAAATCGCTAAAGTTAATGGAGCGGTAATTTTGAGAGAAATTAGCATAAGTTTCTAAATTTTCTGAAATCTTATGCCCCACTCCTATCCCAAGCAAAATTAACGATCTGGGGTTTTCCATAGAATCCTCAAATCTACTGACCGATTGAATCTGACCACCAACTATAAACGTTTTTTTAAAAAAACCTTCAGAAGCAGTTTTTATATATTCAACTCTAACACCTGGCGTAATAGTCCATTTTTCATTTAGATTAAAAAGGTTCTCTGCAAAAAAAGCAATATTTCTACTTGGAAAATCATAAGCAGATTTTTCCAAGTCAGTTGGATTTAAAAAAGTAAAGTTAGGATCACTTGAATCATCTCCATTGCCCTGCTCATTAGTTGTAAAGCCTTGATAATATCTTGCCCCAACTAAAAAAGTCGAAGTAAAATCGCCTAAATTATATCGAGATATCAAACGAGTTTCATTTCCAAAATTATTATAAGTACCTCGGATTAAATCTCTATCTCTCATAGGATCAGGGCGATCAATCCTACCCAATTCTCCCAAAGCATCTCGTTGTGCAGCCAAGACAAAAACTTTAGAGTTCAGCTTTGTTTTTTCTGACATTTTATAATTTAAAGTCAATGCAGCCAAATTCCAATTAACTTTAAACCAGTTTCGAGTTCGCAGTGATTGTTGAGGATTTTGAACAAAATCGAAATCTTTAAGGCCGCCAGCTTGCTGTGCTACATAATTCATAAAAGTATATTCAATCCCAATCTTTAATCTTTTTGAGAATGTTTTTAAAAGGCTTACAAAAGCAGTGTTTTGCTCAAACTTTGAAAAATCTCGCCATCCATCCCCTTGTTTCCTTTGGTAAAATGCGTAATAATTCAACCCCTTTTTTTCTCCACCCAAACTATTGAATGATGATACTAAACCAAATGATCCAATAGTATTTTCTGTAATAAATTCAATTTGCTTTTTCTTATTTCCTTTTTTGAAAACAAAGTTTAAAAGCCCACCAAACTGTGAGCCGTATTGCAATGAAGCTGCACCTCTGACAATCTCAATTCTTTTTAAGGCTTGCACAGGAGGAGTATAGTAACTTTCGGGATAACCAAGTGCATCCGCACTAATATCATATCCATTTTGGCGTGTATTAAAGTTAGAAGTTCGATTAGGATCCAATCCTCTTGCACCTATACTAAGCTGCAATCCTGCTCCATCACTTTCCCAGACATTGACCCCAGCTATTGCTTTAAAAATTTGTCTCGCATTATTAGTGGCTTGGTTAGCTGTTACATTTTGTAACTCAATTACCTCACTCTTTTTTGCTGCATAAATCGCAGTCCCTTCCACATTTCTTAATTTCCTAACACCAAAATTATCACCTGATTTAGCGGTAACTTCTACCTCATCAATTTGAAGGTTAAGTTTTTCTAATACAAAAATTACCTCTTCATTCTTATCATTAAAAATAACTTCTTCAATTTTAGAAGTATAATTTTCTTTGTAAATGATAAAATTTAAATATCCATTATCAACCACGTCAAACAAGAAAACCCCTCTTGAGTCTGTTTCAATAATTTCATTAGTATTTTCCAAATATACACTTACATTAGCTATAGGAACTTGTGATGAAGCATCCAAAACCCTTCCTGAAAAAACTCCAGATTGTGCAAAAACAATATTATGCAAAAATATCGTTGTAAAAAACAAGAAGTAATGCTTTCTATTTTTCATCTAATAAAAAATACGATAAGTCGCAGATAACCAACAACTTATACTTATTTGTTAAATTTTAAAATCCACTTTTTTGGTAAAAAATCATCTTTAATCTCGGCTATATTAATCTTCTTGTCAATAAACGGTTGACTCACCCTACCATTAAGTGCAACATGTGAATCGACCGTAATAATTGGATTTTCAATTCCATGTGTCCTTTTGTACTCATATCTTAAATAATGAGCAAATTGTAATATAAAATCAGGCTGAATACTCATTTGTTTCTCTTGAAACTGTGTTAAATATCTCGAATTAATTATCTCCGTTTGCCGATTAGTTTTTGGATCTTTTAAAGTAAAATTCGCTTGTCCAATTTTTTCTACCAACATCACTCTCCACGAAAATCGGTAACCTTCCTCAGACCAAAAGACATTACTAGGATATAAAAAATGCCTAAAAGGAATAATGATTTGTAAAAGCATGTAACCTATTATTAATGACAATAATAGGTTTCTCTTAATAAAATAATAATAATCCCTAGTCTTCGCAAACGAATGTGTGTTAGTTTTAGAAATGTCACTAAGCGTTTTTTTGATTTTCTTTCCTGGAAAAAAAATCATGGTACTCACAATCATGATCCATGGAAAAAGTCCAATATTAAACAGAAGCCAAGTCATCAAATGAAAAACGATCACTAAGAAATAAGCGAATGGCCTAGTTCGTGAATACATCAAAAAATAAGCAATAGACAAATCATAAATTGCTCCTACCCAACTCATCAAAAAGGCAACCCATTTGAATTGAAAGAAATATCCAATAATTGGGATATCTTGTCTCTCGGGTAACCAAACTGCCAATGGCATCGCATTAAAAATCCAATCATAATTAAGTTTAGCAATTCCTGCAAAAGTATAAACTACCGTCAATTGAAAAATCAAAATATTGATAGTCCAACTAGGAACTAGATTCGATTTCAAATTCCTCCATAACAATACATCTACAGAATGAGATTTATTAGCTGGTAAAAAGATCATTAAAAAAGACAACAGACAAACCAAGTAATGATGGTTTAAATAATTTGTCGCATCAATTAATTCGAGATACGTAAAACTGACAAAGAACATAATAATGGCAATGCGATATAACAATCCTAACATGACCATAAAAGAACTTCCGATAATAATAGAAAGTAATATGTACATTCCCTTTTCATCAAAAGGTTTAACCCATTCAAACCAATAAAACTTAAAAAAGTAATCAGGTTCAATATATAATTTTTCGATCCATCCCTGTTCGATAAAACGAACAGCCCCTAGCATCATTAATCCTCCAAAAAGAATTCTGAATCTTACTAGTGGAATGATCCCTACTGGCGAATCAATAAATCGCCATCTGATTTTAGCTAAAAAACCTCTATACACAATTAATCAGAATCACTAGGATTATCTACATAAGTAATAGATATACATAATACTGATGGTAAATCGGTTTTAATATTGACTACCTGCCTCGTGATTTCATTATATGCTAGGACAGTAGGCAACTCATCATTTTCTATTGATTCAGACAAAGGATCTGGTAAAGCGGATACTGCATTTAATGCCTTGGCAAACTGTTCTTGTATTACTTCATCTAATGTTTTACCATTTTTTTCAGCATTAACCTCATTAATGAAATCATCTAAACCAACTCCATTTATACCGGTATTTCCAACTCCTAAGTACAAGTTCAATGAGGCATTTAATGCATCAATCGCTAATGAAGATGAAATCCCACTATAGAATGCTTCCACCTTATCTGGCAAAGGAAAATTCAAGTCCAAAACACCTGATGGAACACCAATTTTATTTCTTTTAACGAGCTCATAATTTTGGTTCCAACTATTAATAATTTGACTTAATGAATTTCCAGCAGCAGTTCCAGTCCTCGTAACAAAGGAATCCCGATAACTATTTTTCCATGTTTCGTAAGTGTTTGTGACCTTAGTTTGCATATTTACAACTAGATCAGTGAGATATTTTTTATACTTTTCTTTATCAGCATTTTCTCTGTATAGCTTTACCGTTTCCAAAACACTATCGCTCCCACTAATACCAAACAAAAGAAAATCCAATGCAGGAAACCCTTGGTCATAGGTATCTGGCTGATCAAAATTATTTATTTCATTTTCAATATTAAATTCAACCCGATTTGTATTAACTGGAAAATTATTTAAACTATTTCTTAGAAAGACATCCTCCGCTGGACCAAACTCAAATTGAGCAGCACTTTGCCAACTTGAATAAGCTTCTTTGAAAGCTACCCGTAGACCACTTAATCCATTTTCATCAGGATTAGTAACAAAAACTTGAGTGATAATTGATAATTCATCTAACTCAGATTTTAGATTTTCATAATTTGGAAGTATGATGTTGTCAGCCACATTGGTAAATAATGCTATTTGATCAAAGGTACTTGAACAAGGGTCTTGTTGGTCATCATCCTTACAGGAAGTGAAAAGAAAAACATTTATAACAAAAAGAATAAAAAATATCTTAATAAAATTCATAATACTAATTTTTTCTTGAATTGAAATCATTTTGAAATTCCAAAAGGCATTATTGTTCTTTTAAAAAAAACGATGCTTATACATCTAACATTGCATGATATAAATACTAATAAACCAGTAATAAACAAAAGGAAAAAATAAGACTTCATTTTAAAAAACTTACCTTTAATTGGATTTAATCTAAATAGAAATAGCAACACAAAAGTATGTTTCATATACGAGATCACCAATACCGAATATTAGGTATTAATTCATATTTTTTTTAGGTAGTAATATGTTTAAAAAAAAATAACATTAGGGATTCTAAAACAAATAATGGTTGAATATTTTTTTTGCAGGGAAAAAGCATAAAAAAAGCCCCATTTCCATACAGAAACGAGGCTTTTTCTATGCTTTTTCAAAGTATTCCTTTTCTCTTTATTCTATTGAACCTTCACCCGAGCACCTTCCGAATGACTTGCAAATTCTGGCGCGTACATGCATTGAATAGTCGTCACTCCATTACTGAAATCTCCTTTATGATTAACCACCATTGCATATTCAAAAACGAAAGTCCCTTTTGGTAAATACGAAATAAAGAAATTAGTACTTGCATCCCTTGTGCTTTCATAATAACCTAAACCTCCCTGCCATTTGTATTGACTTAAAACATTCAATGGCTCAAAACCACTTGCACGCATATCCTTCATGTGGACATATTCCATAGGACGATCTACTTGCAATTCTATACGAACTTGCAATTTATCTCCTAGAGAAAGCTCAGAACCTTCTTTTAACTCTGTCATTTCCGGACCTTGGTCTGAGTTAACCATTTTAAAGAGTTTTTTATTCAATTTTAGTGGTGTTTCTTCAAAAGAAGTAATCTTATCTAGATCTTCAAAATATTGCCAATACAACGCTCCCCAAGCGACAACAGAATTTGGATTTTCAACCTTTACATCTGCCATAGAGACATCAATTTTTTTTCCGCTCCAATTAGCTTTAAAATATCCCGTTCCAGCATCAGTATCCATTTTTGATTGATCAATTTTTTTATTTCCTAAAGTAATTTGAACAGGAGAAGCTTCGAGTAACCAATTACTTCCACCCCGTAACAGTGCATAAACTGCTGCAGAAGTTGCCTTTGTGGTTTTCCAATGATTCGTTTGCTTAGTCTTTAATAACCAAACCTTCAAATCATCCACAGCTTTAGAATCATTAGCAATCTCATCAAAAACTTCAATCATCAATGCGTGAGTTTCAATTGGTAATTGATACCAGAAATAGCCCCGGTCATACTTCCAATACATCCCCATTTCAATATTATTAAGCGATCGCTCTTTGAATGATTTAATCATATCCTCTGCTACGTCTACTCTACCATTACGATGTAGAGCTAAAGACAACATCCCTTCTTGATACATCCCTTTTCGAAACCAATATTTCTCTGCTTGACCTAAATAATAATCATGAGCTTCTTGAGTATTTCCATCCATTTTTTGATTGATAAAAAAGGATCTTGCATACAAATAATGGATCGCCATATTATTTAGATGATCATCTTTTAGATCTGTTTTTCCATCTTTTACTCGTTTTAACAATTTTTCATATTGTTCTGCAATTCGAGAATCAATAAATACAATGGCACGATTCAACATTTTTTCAACTTTGGAATCTGATCTGATATCATCAACTCCTAACTCATTTAAATGCCCCATTCCCTCCACAATATACTGGGTAATATACCAACTATCCCTTCCCCCTGGAAACCAAGAAAACCCACCATTATCCGACTGCCTTTCGGCAATTGTTGCAACTGCATCAGTTCGCTCCTGACTCATTCTACTTATGTCGAAAAGCAAACCAATATTATTCTTTTGTTGTTCCTCACTTTGTGCAGCTAACACCCAAGGGGTCTCTTCTAATAAAGCACTTTTTAATTCTTGATTTTTAGATAAATTACTTAACATCGCATCAGTATTTTTCCAGCTTTCAAAAATAGTTTTCACTTTAGGATGAGAGTTTGCCACATTGGTTGCTAAACTATTTGCATAATATCTACTAAAAATTTGTTCGGTACATTGATGTGGATATTCCATTAAGTAAGGTAAAGCTTGTATTGCATACCAAGCTGGATTGGAGGTGAACTCCAAAGTCAATTCATGATTTTGCAAAGTCGTTGAATTTGCACTTTTCATTTTGTCAAATGAGAATGATTTCGTTTCGTTTCCTCGAATAGGCAAAGGCATTGTCTCCGTCACCAACATTCGGTTTGTCAAAACTGGTAAACTACTTTCTTCTCCGTCTGAATAATCGCCTGCTTGTGCGACAACCCTATGAGTTATTGCCATAACTTCATTAAATGGAATTTTTAACTTCCAAGTCAATGGAGCAGATTGCCCTGCTCCAACTATAAATGGCAATGTTGCACTTTTTCTTTCGACAAAAATATTGATCGGTTTATTGGTAACTGCATCAAAGAGTTCTAATTTTGCAGATCCAACCAATTCCTTATCTGTTAAATTACTCACCTTTGCAGAATACTCAATCATATCGCCTTCTCGCATAAATCGGGGAGCATTAGGCGTAATCATTAATTCTTTTTGGGTAACAATTTCTTTCTGTGTAATACCAAATTTTAAGTCTTTCGTATGCGCTAAACCCAAAAACTTCCAACGAGTCAAAGCCTCATTCATTTTGAATTTAATAATTACATCACCATTTTCATCAGTCATTAACTCAGGCATAAAGAAAACCGTTTCATTGAGATTTGTCCGAACCTTTATATCTGAGAAATCTTCTTCTATTTGATCCTCTAATTTTCTTTCTTCACCAAGTGCAACCGAAACAACCTCTTCCACAATTTCATCATTAGCATAATCCATTGTAGCACTTTCATCAGAAAACACTGCCATTTCCGCCATCTCGGGCTCAGCTGACATTGGAAACTCAGTAGCTGACATTTTATTTAAAGACCTTGACCCTCTAATTCTAATATTTCGATTGTAACCATTTAAAGAAAATCCAAACCAATCTAAATCTCGATAACTTCGATTAACTGAGACTTCACTCTGGTACCAATCTTTAGCAAAAAGTTGCGAATAAGTAATTCCAAAGTTCCCACTTCTTAAATACCTACTTGTTGATTGACTTGAGTACATATTTAGATTCCAGGAATTCAGAGCGAATTGGTCCAATGAGGCATCGTACATTGTAGCCACCATCTCTGCCGCAACTTTATCTTTTTTCTCTCCAGACACTTTAATTCGCCATTCTTCCTCTTGTCCTGGTTCTAGCTTATCTCTAAATGTGCTATATTCAAATTTCAAATCTTTATTACTCCAAGGAACTTTAATCGTTTTATTCAAATTGTATTTTCTATTATTTTTCACATAGGAAATATGATAACCAATATTACCTCGATGTTTTTCTTCTATCTTTAATTGAAAACCTTTGATTTGATTTACGGTCAACCATTTTCGATCAATAATTTTGTTTTTAAATTCTACCTCATGCAATACTTTGATTTCGGGATAAGCAGAACCAAAATAATACTTAGCAAACTCATCAGGTTCATATTTCCCTTTTTCAACAAGACTAAAAGAAAGCATATTAGTCGGAATTCCATCTTTTAAATCATAAATCGTAAAATATCTTTTCAATTCTATCTTTTCTCCGTATTTATCTTTTGTATTTAAAATCAATACATAACTTCCGATCTTCCAATTGGTATTTCCAAATGAAATAGAAGGATTACGGGAAGCATCATAACGGGTTCTCATAACCTCATCTCCTACTTCCCATCTATTAATTTTATTTTCCTCATTATAAATATCTAATGGAAAAACTTTCTTATATTCTTCTTTGGTAATCAAAAATTGATCAGGCTGTGGAAAATATTTCTCCCTTAAAATCCCATTATCATTTTTCAATTCATGTATTATTATTTCACCTTGTGAATTTTCAAATTCACCATTCAGATTTTTAGAGGATATTTTAAACTCTTTGCCTTGTAGCTTATTTCGATCTATTCTCTCCGGAATAGAAATGTCTACCCTCAAATTGATATGGCCTACAGAAACATTGGTCGAGGCAGAATGTGTTTCGCCAGTAACATCTACTACATCAGCATATATCTTATAAGTAAATTGCGGTTTATTTTTAACAGCAGCAGAACGATCTGGAACCGCCGCAAATGTAATATTATACTTTCCTTCTGCATCAGTAATTGTCTCACCATTCGTAATTTCCATACTTTCTGCAGGTGGAAAGTATCTCCAGCTCCATCCTCTATATGGATAAACTGTTTCACGAACAACGCGATAATTTACCTTAGCTCCATCAATATTATTCCCAGCGAATGCTTTAGCGTAACCAGAAACCTTCACCTCTTCACCAATCTTAAAACTTCCTTTTATTGGATCGAAACCTACTTCAAATTTAGGGCGCTTATATTCCTCGACCCTAAAGTATTTATTACCTAATCCTCCAGCTTGGATCCTCATTTGTCCTAGTAAACCTGTTCTCGGTGCTTGAAATGATTGATTAAAGGTTCCAAACTCATTAGTCGTCAAAGTTTTCTTTTCGATTACCTGAGAATTTACATCATAAAAAATGACTTCTACTTTTTCATTAGTTACGATTGAAGGCTTATTTTCTTTATCAAATTCCGTTAACAACCCCTTAAAATATACAGTTTGCCCTGGACGATAAATAGCACGATCTAAAAAGAAAGAAATTCGTTGCCGTTTTCTTTTTTGATTTTCATAGTAGTAGTTCGAATAGTATTCTTTTAAGCTGAGCACATCCTTTCCTATTGACCATTTAATTTGAAAATGCTCTTTTTCTCCTAAAACTGGTTTCAAATAACCATCTTCATTAGTATACCCCTCTCCTCTCTCTAGGTATTCATATTTTCGACTTTTCGAATTATATTCTCTAATAAAATAACTTGCTTTTACTCCTTCTATTGGTTCCCCCGTTTTCCTATTCACAACAAAAAATTCATTCTGATTAACATCATCGCGACGAGTCCAGAAACTTATATTAGAAACATGGACCGATAAAAAAGATACCGCTTTTCCAGTCTCTGAAAAATCTTCGTTATCTGCTATCATCACCAAATAAAAACCTATTGGCATGGCATCAACTTTAATCTCCACTATATGATCACGAAAATCTCCTACTTTAGGCAAATCAGTTGTCCAAGTTTTAATTGCAGGAATGTCATTTAGAAAAGGAATCAATTTATTTTCGTTTTGCAAAACTTGCATTTCCATTCTATCTTTTTCCTCTAAACGAATTATTTTTCCATAAATCTTTTCTATATTCTTATAGGAAATAGATGCCAACATTGGTACATTAGGCAAAGAAACTTGCTCCATTTGCACTTGTAAATTCTTACGTTTAATTTGATTTTGTAAATTTTGACATTTTTTTCCTCCATATGAATCTTTAGATTTCTTTATCGCTTTTTCACAAATCCCGAATGCTTTTTTTAAATCAAATTTTCCAACACCCTCTGGATTTGTTTGATATTTATTACCTTTTTCCACATAATATCGTGCGATCCAATATTGGACTATTGTAGAAACTTCAAAGTCCTCATATTTAACAGCCATATCTTCCAAAGCTTGTAAATACATTTCATCTTTTCCATCCATTACACCATTTTCTCTTACAAATCGAACTCGTTTCAAATCGGCATCAATTAATGCGTCTGGCGTAGTATCATTTAAATGGACAGCTAAAATTTTTTGAAACAATAGAAGTGTGTGATATTTTGAAGAACTAGAATCCTTTGTTTGAAACCTGAATTGATTAAAATTCTCAGGAGATGAAAATGCTTCAGGCTGATCTATATAAAATTTATAAACTGGTTCGGTCAAATAATTTTGTTCGTTCATCAAAAAATCTAAAGCCCGATTTCCTAAAAAATCAAAAAGTGTTGGCCTAAGATTATCGACATCTTTTCCACCTCTAAGAATCACGTCCCATTCTTGAATTTTAATGTTTTTAGTACTCTCATCCTCAACTGATTTTAAAAAATACTTTCTACTTTCCGAGGCAAGTTGACTAATCGTCCAAGTCCGAATATCATCTGATATAAAATTAGGTGTTTCTGTTCGATTACTAAACCTGTACCTATTGCGATTTAAATAGATAGAATATTGCTCAGCCAACATTGACTGAATCATAGACTTCATTGGAGGCTTTGCTAATTTTTCATCCAATGAAAATTGATTAATTACTTTTACAAAACCATCCTCCTCTAATTGGGTCATAAATTTCCCTTTGAACATCAAACATTTCGCTTGCTGAGGTTGGTTATTTTTTTTGATTGCTTTAGCATATATTATATTTACTTTTTCTAATGCTGACTTAGGCAATCCTTTTGCCTCCAAAGAATCCACCATTTTCCAGTCTGCAGAATAATTATAGTTTTCCATAGTTATACTTAAAATTGTATTTTTATTGTTACAGAAACTGAATAAAGTAACCATCAATAAAAATGGCAATAATAATATGGGTAGTTTTTTCATAAAATAAAATTTAACTTTTAATTTTCAACCTTAATGATAACAATCCAAATTGAATCGACAATATAATGAATGAATTTTATAAAAAATTGTATGAACGTAAAGAAGATGTAGTAGAAAAGGAAATAGGTGGGCGTTCTCTGTAATTTAACAATGCTTTAACGCATAAGAATTTTAATCCTAACCTTGTGCTAGATTATTTTAGTTCTTGTTAAATAGAGATTTTATTATCTCTTAAGTTTTCTTGATTAATTTAAACCATAAGTAAGATTCACCACCAAAAAATTGGCCTCTGGTTCAACAAACTTGTCTGTTAAACTAAACTGTCGCCAATATTCAACCGTCAGTTTTGTACGATTGACTAAACTTAGAGTAGCACCGATTTTATACCTTAATCTAGCAAGTACATTATCGTCAGGAAACCTATAAAAAAAATCCGAACCAATAAATGGATTTATTTTCTTACCTGTTTTGTATGAAACTTTAGAAAGCCATCTCAAAAAATCGGTATCTTCACGATTCCAATCTACGCCAAGATGATATCTTAGTTTATTAGAAAAAACAAATTTGGAAGATAATGGGACTTTATGATTTAAATCAAAAAACCAAAACTCTCGATCATCTCCATCTTTTGGAAGAAACCAATGACGGTTATTTATATCCACCGACCATTGTTTATTTATTTTATAGGACAAAATAACGTCTATCGAGGTATTATCATATTTTGACAAGTCATTTTTTTGTCGCCAAATGGGTTTTAACTTCACTATAAATTTATCACCAGCTTTGTAATTTAATTGAACAGAACTCCACGAGACCCAATCTAATTGAGCATTCAATTGATTTATATTCATAAGGGATAACAAAACAAACACAAATCCAAATCCTCTAAAGCTTGTATGACTCATTTTTTAAAAATTGTTGTATTCTCGATTAAAAAATTAAAAGGTATCAAATAACTTTATGCTATCCAATACCTTTTAAAAACTAAAATTTAATATTCTTGTTTACCTTTTGATCTTAATTATCAGTAGATAAAATTCATTTTCTATTCATCTGTTTGTAAACTTCCCCAGACCCTAAATAAAAATGCTCCTCCAGTAAGTGCAATCACAGTCAAAATTGAAGCAGTAGAAACATTTCCATAAATCCAATTACCTGTCGCGAACAATGTCGAGTAAACAGAAATACAGCCAACTAACCAGCACAGTAATTCTAATGGCAATTGACTTTTTTCTTTTACAATTTCAACACCATCAGCTTTTGCATTTTCTATGACTTTATCCCAGCCACTTCCACTAGGTCTAATTTTTTTATAAAAATTACGTAGTGTTTTTTCATCAGTCGGCTCCGTAATAAAAGTAGAACCTATCCAAATAATCGTAGTCAGAAGTGCGCCAACAACAAGAGTTTGCCATCCTTCCAATCCATGATTACCAAATGTAAAAAATCCTGCTATCACCAACGATGCTACCATTGCAACAATTTCTGTCATAGCATTAATTCTCCACCAAAACCATCTCAATATGTAGATAGCCCCAGTTCCAGCTCCTAAAAGTAAAAGTAAGTTAAATGCTTGTGTTGCATCAGTTAAAACTAAACCTAATCCCATCCCTAGAATTGCACTAATTACAGTAAATCCTTTTGCAGCATTAATCAACTCCTTTTGAGACGCCTCAGGTTTAATAAATCTTCTATAAAAATCATTAACTAAATAAGATGCCCCTAAGTTCATTTGTGTACTCATGGTCGACATAAATGCTGCGATCAAACTTGCAGCAACTAAACCTAAAAGTCCGGATGGCAATTTAGTCAGCATGGCGGGATAGGAAATGTCATGACCAATTTTATCTGCTGATAAAGTTGGAAAAACTGAAGAAATGTCACTTAATTCAGGAAAGATAACTAACGAAGCCAATGCAATTAGTATCCACGGAAATGGTCTCAAGGCATAGTGAGCGATATTAAATAATAAGGTCGCTCCAATAGCGTTTTTTTCATCTTTTGCAGAGAACATTCGTTGTGCTATGTATCCACCGCCACCTGGTTCTGATCCAGGATAATAGGAGGCCCACCATTGAACGGCCAAAGGAACCATCAATACTGGAACCCAGACGGAAGGATCAGACATATCTGGCAAAAGAGATAGCTTTGGGGCAACTGCCTCATGTGTAATCAAAGAAGAAAGACCTCCAATTTCAGGTAAATTAACAATATAAATACAAGCCCAAATTGAACCAATCATTGCCAATACAAACTGTACAAAATCAGTAATTATTACTGCCTTTAAACCACCTAAAGTGCTATATGAAATTGTAACAGTTCCAGCTATCAATAAAGTTTTCCAGCCTTCCAAACCGAGTACAATTTCTCCAAATTTGATTGCAGCCAGAGAGACCGTTCCCATCACTAAAACATTGAAGACTAATCCTAAATAGAGCGCACGAAATCCTCTCAAGAATGCCGCAGTACTCCCACTATATCTTAATTCATAAAATTCAATATCGGTTAAAACTTCAGATCTTCGCCACAATTTAGCATAAACAAAAACCGTCAACATTCCTGTTACCAAAAATGCCCACCAACCCCAATTACCAGATACACCATTTTCACGAACAAGTCCAGCTACTAGATTAGGTGTATCGGAGGAAAAAGTTGTTGCAACCATAGATATTCCCAATAGCCACCATGGCATATTTCTCCCAGAAAGGAAAAATTCATTTATACTCGAACTTGACTTTTTGGAAAAATATAGACCTACGGCCAAAACCATAAAGAAATAAATACCGACAATTGACCAGTCTAAAGTTGATAGTTGCATATGTTTTTTTTTCGTTTTGTTAAATGAAATGGAAATTATCTAAATCTTTGTCAAATCCCAACATTTTAACAAAAAAAAGAAAACCTTTTTTGATCCTCAGAAAAAGAAAAATAGACTTTGTACCTTAGTTTTGTTTGAATATCTTTGTTTGAGTTTTTACAAGTCTTGAAAATATATTGCATGAAATTATCATTTAAGGATTTTAAAAAATCATCAAAGCAAAATTGGCTAACAAAAGTCGAGAAAGATTTGAAGGGTAAACCAATTGAGAATTTGAATTGGATAATCAGTGAAGAATTAAAGGTATCTCCTTTTGCGCATTCGGATGATTTAAAAGAACTGCCCAAGCCAATTTTGAGAGATGGAAAATCTAATAATTGGGAAAAAGGCGTTCTTATTATTGTTAAAAATGTGAAAACAGCCAATAAGGAAGCACTCATCCTTTTGGAAAAAGGGGCTAATGCTTTATGTTTTGAATTATTAAAAAGTCCCAATAAAAAGGAACTGCAAGCCTTATTAACAGGAATCAATCATGAATGGATTTCAACTTGTTTCATTTTTCATCAAAAAACATGGAAAAGTATTGTCCAAAACTTTCTTTCCATTGTGAAAGACAAAGATTTAAACCTGAAAAAAGTAGCCTTTTCCATTCAATTTTCAGATGGTACAACTATTCTTCCATCTGAATATCCAGTAATCCAAAAATTATCAAAACAACTTCCTCTAGCCAAGTTAATAACAATAAACGCACGTGTTTTTCACCAAGGACAAAAAAACGTTGTAGAAGAAGTGGTGCAAACGATATCAAAAGCAAACTCTTATTTAGAAAAATGGAATAAAAAAGACTTAGAATTGAAAAGCCTACTTTCCAATATTCAATTTTCAATTCAACTTGATGATTCCTATTTTTTAAATATTGCAAAAATAAGAGTATTAAAAATACTTTGGAATTTAATTGTCAAAAGTTGGAAGAGCTCTTTAAAATCAAATATCACAATAGAAACACATTTAACCTCATCAACTCATACCGACGATGAAAATTACAATAAAATTAAAGCAACTACACAAGCTATGTCTGCAGTAATTGGAGGAACTAACAGGTTATACATTTACCCATCTGATAGTTTTAAAAATAAAAAAGAAACTTTGAATGCTCAAAGGATTGCACTAAATACTCAATACCTAATGCAGCTAGAAAGTTACTTAGACAAAGTGCAAGATCCAGCAGCAGGGAGTTATTATTTAGAAAAACTAACTGATGATTTAGCGCAAGCAGTTTGGAAGAAGTTTAAAGAAATCAACTAGAAAAAAAATCAATGAAAAAGATATTAATAGCCAATCGTGGAGAAATAGCCCTAAGAGTAATGCGCTCCGCAAAAAAAATGGGAATCAAAACGGTAGCCGTTTATTCTGAAATAGATAGAAATGCCCGACATACTCGCTTCGCAGATGAGGCTGTTATATTAGGTCCATCACCTTCTTCCGAGTCTTATTTGCAAATGGAAAAAATCATACAAGCTGCCAGAGATACAAATGCAGATGCAATTCACCCAGGGTATGGATTCCTGAGTGAAAATTCGGCTTTTGCAAAAATGGTGGAAGAAAACGGTATTACTTTTATCGGCCCAGGAACTCATGCTATTGAAGTCATGGGAAGTAAATTAGCAGCTAAGGAAGCTGTAAAAGAATACAATATTCCAATGGTTCCAGGAATAGAAGAAGCGATTACTGATGTGGAATTAGCCAAAAAAATAGCAAGTGAAATTGGTTTTCCAATATTAATAAAAGCTTCTGCAGGTGGTGGTGGAAAAGGTATGCGAGTAGTTGAAAACAAAGAAGAATTACCTGAGCAAATGGAGCGTGCCATTTCAGAGGCAATCTCAGCTTTTGGTGATGGTTCTGTTTTCATAGAAAAATATGTTAGCTCACCTCGTCATATTGAAATTCAAGTTTTAGCAGATACACATGGAAATTTCGTTCACCTTTTTGAGAGAGAATGCAGTATTCAACGCCGCCATCAAAAGGTAGTTGAAGAAGCACCATCTGTAGTTCTAACTTCAAAGCTTAGAGAAGCAATGGGAGATGCAGCCATCAAAGTTGCTAAATCTTGCAATTATATTGGTGCAGGAACTGTAGAATTTCTGTTGGATGAAAATAATAATTTTTACTTTTTGGAAATGAATACTCGACTCCAAGTAGAGCACCCAGTCTCAGAATTGATAACTGGAATTGATTTGGTCGAACAACAAATTAAAGTAGCCAAAGGAGAAAAACTATCCTTCACCCAAAATGATTTGTCAATTACAGGCCATGCTCTAGAATTAAGAATTTATGCAGAAGATCCATTAAATAATTTCCTACCTAATGTTGGATCTTTAGAAACATATATCCGCCCAAAAGGAGAAGGAATACGATTGGATGATGGATACGAGCAAGGACAAGATATTCCAATTTACTATGACCCAATGATTGCCAAACTAATCACTTACGGAAAAACGAGGGAAGAAGCAATTGGCCTAATGCTAAAAGCCATTAATGATTATCAAATCGAAGGCGTTGCAACTACTCTTCCATTTGGGAAGTTCGTTTGCGAACATGAAGCATTCACGAGTGGAAATTTTGACACTCACTTTGTAAAAAATTATTTTTCGACTGAGCAACTTTTAGCCAATCAAAAAGAAGAACAAGAAATTGCTGCAGTATTGGCAACCCAATTACTTTTAAAAGAAAAAAAGCAGTTAAAAGCTGTAAAGAATGAAAATTCTATTTGGAAAAAATCTAGAATATAAAATTTTAGCACACACGGGATAAAAAACCTAATTGCTATAAAAATATGAAGTAATAAAATCGCAATGAAAAAACCCGACTTTAAAAAAATAAAATACCAGCGAAAAACAGCTTCTATTTCTCCAAGAAAGAAGGCAAATTCTTGGAAGACACCTGAAGGAATAACAATACCTTCACATTTTGCTGCGGACGACCTTAAAAATTCAAAACATCTCAATTATGTCGCTGGAATTCCACCTTACTTGCGAGGACCATACAGTTCAATGTATGCTGTTAGACCTTGGACAATTAGACAATACGCAGGTTTTTCCACAGCCAAAGAGAGTAATGCATTTTACCGTAGGAATTTAGCACAAGGCCAAAAAGGATTATCAGTTGCATTTGATTTAGCAACCCACCGAGGCTATGATTCAGATCATCCCAGAGTAACCGGCGATGTTGGAATGGCGGGAGTAGCCATTGATTCTGTTGAAGATATGAAAATTCTTTTTGACAAAATCCCATTAGATAAAATGTCTGTTTCTATGACCATGAATGGAGCAGTATTACCCATCATGGCATTTTTCATAGTTGCAGCAGAAGAACAAGGAGTCGATCAATCCAAACTAAGCGGAACCATCCAAAATGACATTTTAAAAGAGTTTATGGTTCGGAATACCTACATTTACCCACCGCAACCCTCCATGCGAATCATTGGTGATATCTTTGAATACGCTTCCCAAAATATCCCCAAATTTAATTCAATAAGTATTAGTGGTTACCATATGCACGAAGCAGGTGCGTCTGCTGATATTGAATTAGCTTACACATTAGCCGACGGATTAGAATATATTCGAACGGGATTGAAAGCTGGACTGAAAATTGACGAGTTCGCACCTCGCTTATCTTTCTTTTGGGGAATTGGAATGAACCATTTTATGGAAATTGCAAAGATGCGAGCAGCAAGAATATTATGGGCAAAAATCGTAAAACAATTCAACCCAATTAATCCAAAATCAATGGCTCTACGTACTCATTCTCAAACCTCTGGCTGGAGTTTGACTGCGCAAGATCCATTCAATAACATTGCTCGTACAACGATAGAAGGAATGTCTGCTATACTAGGAGGAACTCAATCCTTACATACAAATTCGCTAGATGAAGCTATTGCCTTACCGACTGATTTTTCTGCAAAAATTGCTCGTGATACTCAAAAATATTTACAGAAAGAAACCAATATTACTGATGTAGTTGATCCTTGGGGTGGCTCTTATTATGTAGAATATTTAACCAAAGAAATCGCTGAAAAAGCATGGAAATTAATTGAGGAAATCGAATCACTTGGTGGGATGGCTAAAGCTATCGAAAATGGCCTTCCCAAACTTAAGATTGAAGAGGCTGCTGCTCGAAAACAAGCTCGAATCGATAGTGGTATTGATAAAATAATTGGAGTCAATATTTTTCAACATGAAGATGATGCTGTTTTAGACACATTAGAAGTCGATAATTCTGCGGTTCGAAAATCACAAGTTAATCGACTGAAAAGAATTAAATCAAAACGTGATGAAAAAGTAGTTCAAGCGACTCTAAAAAAAATCACTTCATGTGCTAAATCAGGTAATGGAAATCTTCTCAACTTTGCAATTAAAGCAGCTCGTCTTCGAGCCACACTAGGTGAAATATCAGATGCTATGGAAAAAGAATTCGGAAGATTCAAAGCAAAAAACAAAACAATTACAGGAGCTTACTCAAATGAAATCTCTAGCAATAAAGATTTTAAAAAAGCGATAGAGCTTTCTGATAAATTTGCCAAACTAGACGGTCGTCGTCCAAGAATTATGGTAGCAAAACTTGGTCAAGATGGTCATGATCGAGGATCAAAAGTTATAGCGACGAGTTTTGCAGATATTGGTTTTGATGTAGATGTTGGACCATTATTTCAAACGCCAAAGGAAGCGGCTCTACAAGCAATCGAAAATGATGTGCACATACTAGGAATTTCTTCGTTAGCTGCTGGACATAAAACTTTGGTTCCTCAAGTAATCAAAGAATTAAAAAAATTAGATCGAGAGGATATCATGGTCATTACTGGTGGAGTCATTCCCCCCAAAGATTATGACTTTTTATTTAAGGCAGGAGTGATTGGAGTCTTTGGTCCGGGGACGGTTATTTCAGAGGCAGCCTCACAAATTTTAGAAATCATGATTAAAGGATGCAAGGCTTAGCCATTTCCTTTTCAAATATATAACATTTAAAACATGTCAAAAAAAGTAGAAACCCTAAATCAAAAGATAGAAGAAGCCTACCTTGGAGGTGGTCAAGCTCGAATTGACAAGCAACATAAAAAAGGGAAACTAACCGCTCGTGAAAGAATTCATTTTCTAATGGACGAAGGTTCTTTTGAAGAAATCGGAATGCTCGTCACCCATCGAACCACAGACTTTGGTATGGAAAACCAACAATTTTATGGTGACGGAGTGGTGACTGGTTATGGAACAATTAATTGTCGATTAGTTTATGTTTTCGCACAAGATTTTACCGTTTTTGGTGGAGCACTTTCGGAAACTCATGCTGAAAAGATTTGTAAAATAATGGACACTGCCATGAAAGTTGGTGCACCTGTTATTGGTCTAAATGATAGTGGTGGAGCAAGAATCCAAGAAGGTGTTCGTTCACTGGGTGGCTACGCTGATATTTTTTATCGGAATGTGATGGCCTCAGGAGTTGTGCCTCAAATCTCAGCAATCATGGGTCCTTGTGCAGGTGGAGCAGTTTATTCTCCAGCGATGACAGACTTTACCATAATGGTAGAGAACACTAGTTACATGTTTGTCACAGGACCAAATGTTGTAAAAACTGTAACTAACGAAGAAGTAACCTCTGAGGAATTGGGAGGTGCAAGTGCTCATTCCACCAAATCGGGTGTTACTCATTTGACAGCAGGAAATGATATTGATTGTATCGAAAAAATAAAAATACTATTGAGTTACATGCCTCAAAATTGTGAGGATACTCCTACTAAATTGCCCTATAAAATGGGAGATGAAATCCGAGAAGAATTGGAAAGCATTATTCCTGAAAGTGCTAATCAACCCTACGACATGCGAAACATCATCGAAGGAATTACAGATCGAAAAACTTTTTTTGAAATCCACAAAAACTATGCAGAAAACATAGTGGTAGGCTTTGCAAGATTGGCAGGACGAAGTATAGGGATTGTTGCCAATCAACCAATGAATTTAGCTGGTGTTTTAGATGTGGAGAGTTCAAAAAAGGCAGCTAGGTTTACTCGCTTTTGTGATTGCTTTAACATTCCATTATTAGTTTTAGTTGATGTTCCTGGTTTTCTTCCAGGGACCAATCAGGAATGGAATGGAATCATTACCAATGGTGCAAAATTACTCTATGCTTTAAGTGAAGCGACCGTTCCTCGTATTTCAGTCATTACCAGAAAAGCATATGGTGGAGCATACGATGTAATGAATTCCAAACATATTGGAGCAGATATGAATTATGCATTTCCCAATGCAGAAATTGCTGTAATGGGTGCAAAAGGTGCAAGTGAAATTATTTTCCGAAAAGAAATTAAGGCTGCCGAAGACTCAGAAGCAGAACTATCCGCGAAGGAAAAAGAGTACGCTGAAAAATTTGCGAATCCTTATCGAGCAGCTCGGAGAGGTTTTATCGACGAGGTTATTTTACCAAAGAATACAAGACGAAAATTAATCAAAGCTTTTTCAAGCTTAGAAAACAAATCGGTAAATTTACCTAAAAAGAAGCATGGAAATATTCCATTATAATATTTAACACATCGAAAAAAAGAGTTATCAGTTTTCGAAATAACTAATAACTCTTTTTTTCAAAATTTTAATCGATTATACCTCTTCCAAAATCGATTGTTCAATTAAGATAATTTGACCAAAGTGATAATATAAATGTTCTATCGAACCATGAATATTTCGGTAATAATTCCCATATTCCTCTTTGACAAAGTTTTCCCAAAATTTATCATCAGGCATTTCTTCAATTAGCCGTGCATATTCCTCTGCCTCGTCAAATGATTTATTTTTTAATTCTTGCCAATCCTCTGCTGACTTAATAGGAGACAATTCATAACTGAACCGATCTCGAATATCGAGTGTTCCTCCTTTCAAAATATTCATAATCCCTATTAGATAATAACTGGTATAAAAAACTAACATCGCTGTTGTATTGTAAGAATTTACTATGGTAATTGCCTGCATCCAGTCAACATCTTCCAACTTTTCTTTGATATTTGAATTAGTCCAGTTTTTACCGAAATAAATATCCCTTACATAATTAGCAATTTGTTTAGATAAACTCATATGTTATTCTATTATTATTTTAAATAGGGATTATAAAACTTACACAATAATACTAAGCATCTCCTACTTTTTAGAAATAAGATTTTATTTAAATAATATTCAATATAAAATTATGCAGAGAAGACTAATATAACATTATCTAGAAAGCTCATTTAAAAATGGCTACATTTAGTTTAGCAACTTATTCAATTTTAGTCTAACCCTAAACTAATTTTAATAAACATCCCCAAAAAGATAGTACCTAACCATTTTAGTACTAAAGATAATTACACTCCTCCAATTAAAAATTTAGTTAAAAAAAAGAATGAATATTAATTAAGCAAGTATTTATTGTAAATAGTATTTTTTGCAGCCGGGTAGGAATTTAATCACAATGAACAAATCAAGTAAAAAAAAAAGTAGGCCTTTATCCTAAATTATTAAACCCGAATTTTAATAATTCAAATTTGGGTTCTTAATAACTCTTACTTTAAGTGAAATTTCACCTTCATTTTTATAAATTTGTGTGATAAAATTTTAAAATCAAACTCCTCAAATGGAAAATTTTTCTAATATTGATACAATCGCAGAGCAACTTAGAAACGCCAGTCAAACAGGCGAAGTGATTTCTCCTATTCGAGAAATAATCGGTAATGAAAATATAGAGCTGGCTTATCAAATTCAAACCCAAAATATAAATCTTCGCGTAAAAAATGGTGCTCGAATCATTGGTAGAAAAATTGGGCTAACCAACAAAATAATTCAAAAACAATTAGGTGTTGACCAACCAGACTTTGGTGCTTTACTCAATACAATGGAAGTACTTAACGGAGATGAGATACCATGGAATGAACTACATCAACCTAAAGCAGAAGCTGAAATAGCATTTGTTTTGGGGAAAAGTATTACTAATCCAACGGTAACTATTCATCAACTAATTTCGGCTATTGATTATGCGTTACCTTGCTTAGAAATAGTCGGTAGTCGCATTGCAGATTGGAATATTAAAATTACTGATACAATTGCAGACAATGCTTCAGCTAGTCATTATGTTTTGGGACATCGTCCAACTAAGCTATCTGATTTTGACATGGTAAAATGCAAAATGAAGATGACCAAAAACGGCACACTTGCTTCTGAAGGATCAGGTTCAAGCTGCTTGGGGTCTCCATTAAATGCTACGATTTGGTTGGTAAAAAAAATGATACATAATGGCACTCCACTTAAAGCAGGTGATGTAATATTAACCGGTGCATTAGGCCCAATGGTAACAGGATATCAGGGTGATCAATTTGAAGCTGAAATTGATGGACTTGGTTCTGTTTCAGTTTCTTTCGGAAAGTAATAACATAAAAAAATATAAAAAATTATGGGAAAAGTAAAAGTAGCCATAATCGGATCAGGGAATATTGGAACAGACTTAATGATTAAAATATTAAGAACCTCTGATTTACTAGAAATGTCAGTCATGGTAGGAATCGATCCAAATTCAGATGGATTAGCTAGAGCAAAACGAATGGGTGTCATAACTTGCGCAACCGGAATTTCTGGCCTAATAAGAATGTCAGAATGGAAGGAAATTAAATTAGTTTTCGATGCAACTTCCGCTAAAGCACATATTTATAATAATTCAATTATTGAAAAATATCCTGATAAAAGAGTTATTGATTTAACTCCTGCTGCTATTGGCCCATTCCTAGTTCCACCCGTAAATTTCGAAGACAATATCAATGTTAAAAATGTAAATATGGTTACTTGTGGAGGTCAAGCAACCATACCCATAGTGGCAGCTGTTTCCAAAATTGCAAATGTTCACTATGGAGAAATCGTAGCCTCAATATCATCTAAGTCTGCTGGGCCAGGAACTCGAGCAAATATTGATGAATTTACTGAAACAACTTCACTTGCTATTGAAAAAGTAGGTGGAGCAGACAAAGGAAAAGCTATCATTATTTTAAACCCTGCAGAACCACCTATGGTAATGCGAGACACAGTTTTTACCTTGAGTGAGAAAACCGACCTTGATTTAATTCGAAATAGTATTCATGAAATGGTCCAAGAAGTGAAAAAATATGTACCTGGCTATTCTCTTCATCAAGCTATTCAATTTGAAGAGATCCCAGAAGACAAACCTGTTTTTATAGAAGGCCTTGGGCTTCGACATGGGTTAAAAACTACCGTACTTTTGCAGGTCACAGGAGCAGGTCATTATTTACCAGAGTACGCTGGAAATTTAGATATAATGACTAGTGCTGCGCTTGCCACTGGCGAGAAGTTATCGATGTTAACTTTAAGCTAGATATTATTATTTTGACAATAGAAAAGAAAAAATGAATCATAAACTATATATTCAAGACGTAACTCTCCGAGATGGAATGCATGCCATTCGCCATCAATATTCAAAAGAACAAATTCAAGATATAACTCTTTCCCTGGATAAAGCTAAAGTTGATGCCATTGAAATTTCACATGGTGATGGACTTAAAGGTGGAAGTTTCAATTATGGATTTGGCGCACATACTGATTGGGAATGGCTAGAGGGTATTGCTGAAAAATTGACACATGCCAAGTTAACTACTCTCCTACTTCCAGGAATTGCCACCATAAAAGATTTACAAAGAGCAAGAGACCTTGGAGTTCAATCTGTCAGAATCGCCACTCATTGTACTGAAGCAGATATTTCTCAGCAGCATATCGAAGCTGCGAAAAAGATGGGAATGGATGTAGGCGGTTTTTTGATGATGGCTCATATGAACGAGCCCAAAAAATTAGCCAAGCAAGCTAAATTAATGGAAGATTATGGAGCTGACTGTGTTTATATTACAGACTCTGCTGGAGCACTTTTGATGGATGGAGTTATTGAAAGAGTAAAGGCTTATCGGAATATTTTAAAACCAGAAACAGAAGTAGGAATCCATTGTCATCACAACCTTTCACTGGGTGTTGCTAATACTGTTGCTGCTATGCAATATGGTGCAAACCGATTAGATGCATCACTTGCAGGGATGGGTGCAGGAGCAGGAAATGCTCCACTTGAAGTATTAATTGCTGTCATAAAAAAAATGGGAAAAGAACCCAATTGTGATTTATATCAATTAATGGATATTGCAGATGATATCGTTAGACCTTTGCAATCAAGACCTGTGCGAGTTGACCGAGAAACTCTTTCTTTAGGATACGCTGGAGTGTATTCTAGTTTTCTCTTACATTCGGAAAGGGCTGCAAAGAAATACGGATTGGATACACGATCTATCTTAGTGGAATTAGGGAAAAGAAATATGGTAGGTGGTCAGGAAGATATGATTATTGATGTGGCACTAGATATGGTGGAGAAAAAAAAATAAATTAGAAAATTACTTACAAACATTAACAATCCTAGATTGAAATTTTAGAATAATGAAACTCTCGTTCATTATCTAAAATTTCAGCTACCGCTTCATCGTACACCGCTATAGTTTTTGCCTTTTTTATTTTTTTCACAATCTTCGTTGGGTTAGAAAGTGGTATTGCAAAATACTGCCAAAAATGGAGCATCTTCATAATGATTTGTTTATCACCGGTTAACTTCTGTTCGTATTCTGAAAATAGCCTGTCGTGAAATTTGCTAAATATCTCAAAACGATCTTCAGGATATTCTTCCGAATTATTTTTTATCATTAATGGCAAAAAAGGATCAGCTATTAACCCTCGGCCAAGCATCCAATGATCTATAACTGGAAAACGTTCCTTCATCCTCCGAAATATCTCAACTGTCGTAATGTCTCCATTATAGTAAAGTTTATGAGGACTATGATCAATACATTTTTGAAAACCATCTAAATCAACACCACCTTTATATAGCTGTTTTCCTATTCGTGCATGTATTGCTATATTTTTTAAAGGATATTTTCCAAGCACAGGAAATGATTTAATGATTTCTTTATTATCCTCATACCCCATTCTCATTTTCATAGAAACAGTAATATCAGTTTCAGAATGCACTCTGTCAAGGATGCGATCAATTCGATCAGGATCATTAATCAATCCAGAACCCATACATTTATTAATTACCATCGGATACGGACATCCAAGATTCCAATTTAGTTCTTGATAACCTAAGCTTTGAATAAATTTAGTGACGAAAATAAATTCATCAGCATCATTGGTCATAATTTGAGGAATAACATTTACATTTGTATTATTTTTCAATTGAATATCTCGATCAAAATTTGCCTTAATGACCATTTTTCCATTCAATCTAATATAGGGTGCATAAAAAGTATCCACTCCACCAAAATATTTATTGAAAGTATTTCTAAATCTATAATCTGTAAACCCTTGTAAGGGAGAAGAAAGCAGTGTGGGACTCATTTTGCAAAGATATGTTTTTCCAATTAAGTTAATATAGTAGGTAGACCATTTTAAATATTTAGATCAATCTATTTGATTGAGGATTTCAGATTCGAAAATAAATTTAGCAATTCTAATTTTCCCTTATTCCATCGCACTAGCTTAAACATTTATTTTCAATTTTAAACTTTTCCAACATTATAAATATTAAAACCATATTTATCTAATTCTGCATATAAAATAACCAACATTGATTTATATTCCTCGTTTCTCTATCCTAAACTTAATGGTAAAAAATTTTGCCACCACAAATACTTTTTTCAAATTATCTACCAACTCGACAATTTTTTTCAAAGCATCAGTAAAAAGTTAATTCCACTCAATTTTCTCAAATTGTTCTTTTATAAATTCTCTTTTCCAAATGTACTTCTGTCGTTTTTGCATCCTATTGATATTAAATAATAATCAAATAAAAATTTACACATATTATCAATAGTCACTTTTTCGCACTCACCAAAGAATGGGTATTTTGGGAGTTCGAGGTAAGAGGCAAGCAGGATAAATAAAAAGTAAAAGTGGACAATCGAAAAAAACTGGATTATTTTATACCTAAGATTCAGTAAGAATATAATTATAAAAATATCCAAAAGGAATTTCTTGAACTTAACTTGTTCCATGTGAATTGCAAAAACAATAAAAATTCTTTTTAATCAATAACTATATATATTTTTAGGGATGAAATATATTAAGCCACTATTCCCGTTTATCATTGGATGGGTAATTTTACTAATCACCTCTTCTTTTAATAATCTTCCCTTAATAAATGGATTAACTCAACTAATTCTTTTCAGTTTGGTTGTTTGCTGGCCAATAATGAAGACTGGAAGATTAAGCTACGTTGATATTGGTTGGCCGTGGGGACTTTTCGTGATTGGTGTACTTACGCTTCTTTTTGGAGAGGGATATCATTTAAGAGTTTGGATTGTGGCAGGTATTTATATTTTTATTGGAATGCGCATGGGTATCGGTGCACTGATGCTTTGGAAAAAGGGGTATATGAAAAAAGAATTTCCAAGATATCAATATCAAAAAGGTAGATGGGAACGAGCTGGCAAAACCAATACTTCTCTAGCAATGCAGGTTGATGCGTTGGCTCAAGGTCTGGCCAATGCCTCATTTTTGGCTTTTCCTGCACTAATAATTTCCTCAAATCCAAATCCAACTTTTTCTATTTTTGAAATTATTGGATTGATTTTATGGATTCTAGCTTTTTTAATGGAAGCAAAAGCTGATACACAAAAATTAAGTTTTTTAAGGAAAATGTCTGCCCTTGGTAAAAAAAATAAAGTATGTAATGTCGGACTCTGGCAATACTCTAGACACCCCAATTACTTCGCTGAGTGGATGGTATGGAATGCATTAGTTATTGCAGCAATTCCATCTTGGATAACGTTACAATCGTCAGAGCATATGGTTATTTGGATTTTACTTGGCTTAGGATTATTATTTGTTTCTTGGGTGATGTATTTGTCTTTAGTTTATTTGACAGGAGCTATACCATCAGAATACTACTCCTTAAAAAAAAGGCCTGAATACAAAAATTATAAGGAACGTGTAAATATGTTTTTTCCGTGGTTTCCCAAAAAAACTAATTAACACTTATGTTTTAAAAATTATACTGCAGCATGTCAATGCTCCCTCTGCTTTCGTTACCTCTGAATTGTCCAAATAGATAATTTGGATACCGTTTTCTTCTAATCTTTTTGCAGTTAAAGGATAAGCTTTTGGAAAAAGAACAACATCATTTATTGGTAATGCATTTGAAGCATTGGGTTCATCTGGATGAGTTTCGATGATTTTAAAGTCCTTAAAAATACCAACTTTAATCCAACTTGGATTTAATAGCACAGTATTTTCAGCTACCTGAGTCACCGCAGATTTTAAATGCAAACAATCTGTAACCTCTACTCCTAAAACAGTATAACCAAATGCTGAAGTTATTTTTTGCAATTGTTCAATGGCTCCGAGATTACTTCTATTACTCAACCCCACCCATATATTTCTCCCAATAACTAAAACATCTCCACCGTCAATAATCCCTGGAGATTCAATAAAAAACAACTCTCTATGAGGGGCTAAAACTTCTGCAATCCCTTTTACTTCTTCTCTTCTACTTTCAGCACCAGGGTGAGTCATGATTGCAATCTCATCTAGTACAATTGCACAATCTTCCACAAAAACACTATCAGGTAAATCTGGTGCAGCAACAGCAGAAATGATTTTACATCCTAGTTTCTCTAAATTTTTTTCATATTCTTTATGCTGTTGAATGGCTTGTTGAATATTGATTGGTTCTCTCTCAAAATGTGTGAGTTCACAATTATCCATATTTGGGCTTATAGCTCGAGTGATTGCGTTTAGCATTAGATTATTTTTTAATGAAAATATATTTCTACAAAGAATCATTTTTTTTTCATTTAAAAAAAAATAATTACATATCTATTTCAATTAAAATCATAGTTTTGCTTATCGAACGTTTTTAAATAAAATTAAATTTATGACTTTGCCTCACTCATTTTTCAAAAATCATTATTTCGTTTTAATCTCTTTATTATTTTGTGTTACATGTCATTTGAGTTGCACGAGCAATACAACCTCAATCATAATTGAAAAAAAAGACGAGATGGTTTTAATACCAAGCGGGACTTTAAATATGGGTGGAGATAATGATCAAGCAGACGCAAATGAATTTCCAAAACATAAGGTGAAAATAAATTCATTTTGGATGGATGAAAGTGAAGTGACAAATCAACAATTCAAAGAATTTATAGCAGCCACAAAATACATTACAATAGCAGAACGACCTATTATTTGGGAAGAGATAAAAACTAGTCTTCCACCAAACACACCAAAACCTGCAGACAGTTTGCTTCAACCTGGAGCATTGGTTTTTCATGAATTAACCGAACAAGTCCCTCTCAATAATCCAGCCTTATGGTGGCGATGGACAATAGGTGCAGACTGGCAACATCCTGAGGGACCTAATAGTAACTTGGAAAATAAAATGAACCACCCAGTTGTTCATATTTCTTGGGAAGATGCTGCGGAATATGCTAAATGGTCTGGAAAAAGGTTACCTACCGAAGCAGAATGGGAATGGGCAGCAAGAGGTGGAAAAGAAAACACGATCTATCCTTGGGGGAATGAAAATGTCAATGAAGGAAAACCTAAAGCTAATTTTTGGCAAGGAGCATTTCCTTTCAAAAACATTATGAGTGATGGATATTCGACAACAGCGCCAGTTAAATCTTTTGAAGCAAATGAGTACGGCCTTTTTGACATGTCTGGAAATGTTTGGGAGTGGTGCTCAGATTGGTTAGATGTAGAATTTTATAAAAAACCTAATGCTGAAAAAATCAATACTCAAGGGCCTGATGTGGGTTTTAATCCATACAACCCATATCAACAAGAAAAGATAATTAGAGGTGGCTCATTTCTTTGCAATGATGGATATTGCTCTGGTTATAGAAATGCTCGTCGAATGGGTTCTAGTCCCGATACTGGATTAAATCATACAGGATTTCGATGTGTCAAGAATATCGAATAACGAATATCGAATAAGGATTTGAGAAGTATGTCGATAGTCCATAATAACATTGTCAAACTTCTCAAATCGATTTTCCTTGATCGATATTCAATATTCAAAAAATTATTCCTCTTCCTTCCCTTTACAGTAATTTTTCCATTTTTGTTTAAACGCTCTTTTCTCCTCTTTATTCATATGCATCCATTTTTCTTTCATTTGCTTTCTTTCAGCTGAACCCATTCCTCTCCACTTGTTTCTCATTACCTTCCATCGTGATTGACGGTAATGGTGTCTTCCAGAGCCTCTTCCAAAGCCTCCAAATAGAATTTTAAAAAGTACTAAAAGTCCTATTGATTGCCAATAAGTCAAAGGTTTCCATCCTGTTACTTCAGGGATAATTGCATTCCACAAAAACATTACAACTCCTCCAGCAATCCCTAAAAATAACACCACCATCCCAGCTATTCCTAGAATTTTGATTGGGTGAAATTTCTTATTTTTAAAATTATTATTGTACATGATTAGTTAAATTTTGCTTTTGTCAATTTGATTGATTTTTTTCTAAAAGTATACGTTGAAGCTTCAACGTAAAATAAATAGGATTTAAACTCGTCAATCATCTTCAAAAAATTCTTTGTACAAACTTTCCATCCTAGTCCGTAAATGTTTTACCGCATATCTTTTTCTCGAAATCAATGTCTTAATATTATCGCCCGTTCTATCTGAAATCTCTTGAAAAGTTTGATCTTCTAATTCATTCCAAATAAAAACGTTTTTTTGCTTCTCTGGCAGTTCATCCAATGCCTTAAACAGCTCTTCCCAAAATAATTCTTTCAAATTCTCTTCCTCCGGTGTTGGAAAATCTGACATCAAAATATCCTTTAAAAACAAATCACCTTCTTCATTTTCATAAGAAAAATCTTCCAACAACTCTGGTTTTTTCTTTCTGTAATTATCAGTCACTTTGTTTCTTGCGACTCTAAACAACCACCCACTCAATTGTTCAATTGAATCCAACTCAACCACTTTACTTAACTGAAACCAAACTTCTTGCAAAATATCTTCTGCTTCTACATTCGTAGCAACCTTGCCTCGAATAAATCGAAACAACTTATTGCTGTATTCCTGAACAACTCCGGTGATCTTTTTTTCTTGTTTTTCCGCCATTGATGTAGACATAAAAGTCTTTGATTTTTTCAGAGAATAATTGAAAATATTGTTCATTCTCTTAGGAAGACGATTCAGTTGTAATTTTACTTTAAATTTTTCATCTTTTTTCAAAAAAAAGTCCCAAACATCTAATTCCTTAGATATTCGGGACTTTTCCGAATTAGTATCAGTATATTATGAAACAACTTATTAATATCTTCTTTTCGCTCCTGAAAACTCCATCGCTTCTCCTTTTCCAAAACCATAACTAAATCCTAAAGTGATAAACCTTCCTCTTTGTCTAAAACTATAAGCATAAAAATCATCTTGACTAGTTTCACTTTCTCTAATTCTTGAAGCAATTAAATCTCTTACACTAAAATTAAGAACACCTTTACCTTTCATGATTTTTTTTCTCAAACCTATATCCGCAAATAAATTACCAAACACTACACTCTGCACCGTTTGATATTTAGAACGATACTGTCCCGTCATTTCAAAATCAATACCTGCAGGGAATTTAATTTTAGAAGTTATTTTAGAAGACCAACGGTTTGCATTAAAATCAAATGAAGTCGCTTCTAATTCACCTTGCCGATTAAAATAGTTATAATTGAAGTCACCATTAAAAGATAATTTTTTACTGGCTGAATATTTCACATTAATTTCCAAACCAGTTGACCGATTTGTTCCAATATTCATTGGCATGGTAGTGTTGACATTATTTTCAAAAGTAGAAACTCTTTCTACCACATCTGTTGTATAACGATGGTAAACACTAGCACTAAAAGTAGTTTTGCCAGCAATATAAATACTCGACACCTCATAGGAATCAGTAAACTCAGGAAGTAAATCAGGATTTCCTGTTCTGATGGAAAAGGTATTTCTGATATTGAAAAAAGGATTTAGATCCCATAATCTTGGTCTGAAAATTCTACGTGAATAACCTCCTTGGATAGAAAAGGCTTCTGTCAATTTATAAGAAGTATGAAGCGTTGGAAAGAAATTGGTGAAATTTATTTCGTTGTCTTGATTAGTATTTACCAACAAGGTTTTGAGGTCTGTGTTTTCCATTCTTAATCCTAACTTGACTCCCCATTTATCACCTTCATATGCACCTGTTCCATATACACCAAGCACCTTTTGATCATATTCAAATAAATTGGTTAGACTAGCATTTGCAATCCATTCATCATTAATTAAATTCCTAACCTCGAAATCATTACTCACATTATTGATAACATATTGAGCACCAGTTTCTAAAGTTATTTTATCAGAAAAAGGTTTGGTGTAATCTAAGCTAAAAGTATATTTTCCTTCTTTAAAATTAGTGGCAGTTTGCTGATCTGCAAAAGCTTCACTCCCTACAGTTTCGTTATTAAAAAATTTTGAGGATTGGTCTTTGCCGAAAAAATTACCTAATCCGCTTATCAATAAAGCATGATCTTTATGCCCCTTAAGGTTACTTTTGTATTGTAACTCGTAACGATATTTTGGATTATTAGCTTCAGTAGTTTCAGTTCGACTCCATTCATTAATAATATCTCCAGCTGCATCTTCCAATTTGAAATTAATCAATGAAGGTTGCTCTTCTACCTCATAAGCAAAACTTCCAGATAATGTAAGTACATTGTTTTTATTGATATGGCAATCGGTTCCCAATATTAAATTATAAAACTTTTCATTACGGTGCTCCGTACCATTTGAATATACAGTCTTACCATTTACTAAATCTCGATTGATATTCTCAGAGTCATTTGGCATTTCTCGATATCCCACTCCTACTTGACTAAAAAGATTAAATTTCTCAGTTCGACGATTTAAGCTCAAACCAATACTATGATTTTGAGGAAAACCTGTATTGATTGATACAGAACCATTAATTCCTTTTCGCTCTTCTTTTTTAATGACAATATTGATGATTCCGGAGGTTCCTTCAGCATCATATTTTGCAGAAGGATTTGTAATCACTTCTATCTTGTCAATCATATCTGCCGTAATCGTTCCAAGGGCATTCCCTTGTTCGCTTGCCAAGACAGATGGTTTTCCATTAATAAGAATTTGAACACCAGAACTTCCTCGAAGACTAACTGCACCTTCAATGTCCACATTAACAGAAGGAACATTATTTAACACTTCTAAGGCGCTTGCTCCAGTACTACTTAAATCTTTTCCAACATTAAAAACCCGTTTATCAAGGCGAAATTCAGTAGTTGATTTTTCTGCTCTGACAACAACTTCTTCCAGCTCCTGATTATTTTCACTCATATAAATCTGACCTAGACTTACCTTCCCATTCTTAATTGAAAATTCAGTAATCGTCTTATTTTCAAAACCGATAAAACTAATCTCAATGTAAAAATCAGTTGCATTAGTTTCCACCTTAAATTCCCCATCCAATTCTGTGGTAACTCCTGTAATCGCTGCTTTAGTTTTATTATCGCCAATCATTACTGTTGCAAATTCTACAGGATTTTGACTGTTTTTATCTAAAACAGTTCCTGTTATTTCTATCTTTTGATTTTGGGCAAAAAGAAAGTTGGAGGAGATAAGAATAAATAATAGAGTTTTCAAGTAGTTCATTTTCTATAATTTTAAATTGATTTGATTTTAAATAATTGTAACACAATATTATGGGGCTTGTTTCTCAGATGAAAATCAAATCTTTGAACGGCAGAAGTTAGGGGGTTAACGACTTGGGAAATATCGATTAGCGATTTAAGAACAAGGATTTCAAAAATTTGGTTATACTTCTCATCGTACAATCTTAAATTAACATCGTCCTACTTCTCATATCCTTGTTCTTAAGATATTCTTTTTGCTGTTTATCCCGCTAAATCAGTTGTTTAAAGATATCATTTCCAAAAACCCACATGAAAAACTATCTTTGAAATCATGACCGAAAAAATTAATACTAAAGGATGGTCCTACAAAGAAGTGATTTTCCAAATCGTGTTGCACGCATTGGTTTTCCTTTTCTATTCAATGGAAAGAAATCAAACTAGTATTCCAGCCTATAAAATTGCCTTTTTTCTAAATTATGCATTCGCTGCTTTTTTCATAAATTATGTATTACTCCCTCGATTTTATTATCAAAAAAAGACAATCCTATTTTTTGTAATTGTATTGTTAACTTTTATCGGAGTAATTATGGTTGAAGAATTTATTTTGGAAAAAATATTTTTCACAGGAAATCGGGCGAATATATTTGGAGGTATTTTAATAACCCTGTCTCAAGTATTACCACCAATTGCAATGTTGTCAGGATTCAAATTTGGATGGGATGCCTTGGGAAAACAGCAAGAAGTGGACGAGTTAAAAATTGCAGTTAAAGAAAGTGAATTACAATTTTTAAAAACACAAATCAATCCTCATTTTCTGTTTAACAATTTAAATAACCTTTATTCATACGCTATTGAGCAATCACCTGAAACACCTGAAATAATTCTAGAACTCTCAGGGCTACTCCGATATATGTTGTATGAATGTAAAGAAGATTTTGTTCCACTTACCAAGGAGGTTGATCAGTTGGAAAATTTTATTAGTCTAAGTGAAATGCAAGTTGAGGAGAGAGGATCGGTAAAATTCTCCACCCAAAACATTCTTGCCAATTTTAAAATCGCTCCTTTAATTTTAATCGTTTTTATTGAAAACGCATTTAAACACAGCACAGCTAGTCAAGTGGATAATATTACGATTGAAGTGGATTTGCACCTTTCAATATCTGGAACTTTAAGTTTCCTTTGTAAAAATTCATTCCTCCCTAAATCAAATACTGATAGCCTTTCAAATGGAATTGGACTAGAGAATGTTAAAAAAAGATTAGAATTAATTTACCCAAATGCACATCAATTATACATTCAAAATAAAAATAATATTTACGAAGTTCGATTGACAATAGACCTAGCAACCAAAGAATAAGAATGAATTGTATCATTATAGAAGATCAACCACCTGCTCAAAGGATTTTAAAGAAATACATTGAAGACCTTGGGACTTTGAAATTGAAGGCTACTTTTTCAAATGCTATCCAAGCAATGGATTTTTTAAAAACGGAGGAAATAGATTTAATCTTTTTAGATATTCATTTACCTAAAATTTCAGGAATTGATTTTTTAAAATCGCTGTCAAACCCTCCTTCCATTATCTTGACGACAGCATTTTCGGAATACGCTTTAGAGAGTTATGAATTTAATGTAGTGGATTATTTACTAAAGCCATTTTCCTTTCAGAGGTTTGTCAAAGCAATTTCAAAAATGCCAACTAAAAATATTGGACAAGTTTCTGAAAAATTAGAAAATTCAAAAAAAGAAATTTTTATAAAATCAGGTTACGAACATATAAAAGTAATAATTGATAATATTTTCTACATCAAATCAGATGCTGATTATACAGAAATATTTTTGGCAGATAAGAAACATTTATCATCTGAACCGCTTCGATATTGGTTAGAAAATTTGGACAACAATCAATTTATGAGGATTCATAAATCGTATATAATCAATACTTTTAAAATTGAAAAAGTAGCGAGTAACCAAGTTTTCCTAAATGAAAAAATGATCATTCCAATTGGTCGTGCTTTTAAAGAAAGTTTTGCCGAACGTTTTTTAAAATAACAGTTTAACCAAAATTCTATTAATCAGAATTAAAAAAAGCTTGACCATGAAGCATTAAACTTGTATGATTAATTTACGCACAACCAAACTGATTGAAGAAAACTTATGAAATACCTAATTATCTTTGCCATTGGCAGATTAACAACTAGTAATTTATCTAAAAGTACAAATGAGTAAAAAAAATTCAAATATACCGTATAAACCAAAATAAAAAAGCCTCAATTTGAATTTTCAATTGAGGCTTTTTCTTATTTGATCTATTTTTTATTTTAAGTAAAAACTAATTTTTTCAAATAATCAGCTCCAACTTTAGCACTTTCAAGTGGAGTAGAATTATCATATCGTTCTTGCTCAACAATAAAATATTTCATCCCATTATCTTGTGCCACTTTTAATATTTTAGAAAAATCTATAGATCCGGTTCCTAAATCACATGAAGCCTCTCGTTCTTCACCTGCATCTTTCAACCTATCCTTTACATGACAAAGTCGGAACCGATTAGAATATTTTTCTAAATAAGTTATTGGATCAGCTCCTCCAGTAACGACCCAATAAATATCCATTTCATGATCTACTAATTCTGGATCAGTATTATCCATTATAAAATCATGAGGAATCATTCCTGTAAATGCTTTAAACGAATAAGCATGATTATGATAGGCAAAATTAATTCCATGCTTTTTGCAAATTGTCCCACATGAATTAAATAAATCACAAACCTTTTTCCATTCATCCATAGTTTTTTGCGGTCCAACCCATGGGCAAACTAAGTAATCCATACCTATCTCAGCAGCCTGAGTTACCTTAGTTTCAAAATCTTCATAAATATTACAATGAGCAGAAACCATTTTCATTCCCTGATCATCAAGATATTTTTTATAATCCTTATTTCCCATTCCCCAAAATAATCCTTGTTCGCCTTCATATCCTTCAATTTGCTTATATCCAAAACTTGATAATTGTTTCAAAACAGACTTTGGATCTTGTGGCATATCATCCCGTAAGGTATAGAGTTGGATACCAAATTCATCTATACTTGGTTTCAAAGCATCAGTTACAACAGTACTATCAGTTGTTCCTTTATCAGAATTAGAAGTCCCACATCCGAAATTAGGGAGAACTAATGAACCAGCCGCCAAGGTGCTTGATATTTGCAAAAACTTCCTACGATCATTCTTCATGTTATGTTGATTTTTGTTTTGTTTATAATAAATATAAGATAATGGTATTCTTGAATAAATCCAAAATCTAATCCCTAACTATATTTTCATTAATCTACTTGGATAAAACTCAAAAAGTAATTAAATAAAATACTCTGCAATATAAATGAAAAAGTAACCAACCCATAGCCTAATAGCTTCCAACGATAAGCGTGGTACAAACCTAAAGCAATAATAAAAATAGTAGGAATTGAAAATACTAAATATCTCTGAATATGACTATAGTAATGTAAATCAAATGAAAACCAAACTAGGTGAGTAAAAACAAAAAGAGAAAAATATTGAATTGCTGTAAATTTCCTTGTCCTAAAAAAGTAGATTAAAAGAATTAAAATAAAAACAGTTGGATGGATGTATCTATTGATTCCTGTAAAATGTGTAGAACTAGTTTCAGTTTCTGGATTCCACATCCAAGTTGCATTAAAAAAAAGAATACTCATTAGAACCATGCAAATAAAAATTACTGAGAATAATTCATAATTTTTTATTTGAGTTAAAATTTCTTTTTTCCTAAACCAGTCAACCAATAACTTTAGTCCAAAAGTAGAAATAGTCGCACCAATCCAAAAACTGAAATAACTTCCATTTAAATTCCAAAATGGAGTATTGTATCCTAGTGGGAAAGTTGGTCCATAGTTGAATGCTCGTCCCCAAACAGTTGATTGAATTTCAAAATAAATAAACCATATCCCAGTTTGGCAATATTGAAAAAGTACAACCAAAAATATACCTAACATGCAAGGAACTATGTACCTAAGAATTATCTTACCCCAAATAACTTTAGAAAAAACTTTTTCTATAGGCTGGCTCATTAGTGTCATTCCTATGAAAGCGGGAATAAAAAATAAAAAAATTGGACGAGTTAATGCTGAAAATAAAATTCCTAAGAAAACATATTTAGATTTATCATTTATGATACCGTAAACTATCGAAACGCAAAAGAAAAAAAATAGTGATTCTGATAAAGGCACCCACATAAAAAATAAATATGGTGAGCCCATATAAAAAAGCAAGGTAATTTTATCAGGTTTTAAAATATTACACAACCAACTCAAACTCGTGAGAAATAAAAGTGTGTTTAATATGCTAATACCTATTGAGGATAACTGGGTAAGACGCCAAAAATATGGGAAGAAAGGAAAGAAACCAGGATTTTTAGAAAATTTACCAGACGTCTGATAACCATTATTCATAATAGAATGATAAAAGCCTGAGTCGCCACTATCTAGAGTATTGTTAGAAGGTAAATAGTCTACTATGCCTAATTGATATAATATTAAATAGGAAAGAATCGAAAATGAAAAATAAGTAAGGATTGTTGAAATATAATAATCTGAATTTTTCTTCTTTAGATTCATATTCTTTTAAAAGATTAGTACGAACTAAAATCAAATACGAAATTTAAACTAACAGAATAGGAAGTAGTGTTCCTAAACAGTTTATAACCTCCAGTCCATATTAAACATTAAAAATTTAAAATATTGATTCAATTCATTTTTTACTGATCCTAATACTATTTAGCACTAAATCACTTATTAGTATAAATTTAATACAAAAATTTATTTTGTACCTCTACAAATTGGAGTAAATCAGAATTCTTTGCAACAACCAAATAATCTATTCCTTTTATTTTTATTTTAACGATATCTTTAACATCCCCCGAGACAAGAAGTCCACTTTCTGTAGTTTGCATAGGAGTCAGATCACCTTTCCCATTACCTAACAATAGGAGACCTACGCCTGCATCACTTCTTGGTGTTTCTACTTCTGAAGCATGTAAATTGCCTGCTATAAGTGCATCCAAATGTCCGTCCTTATTGAAATCCTCAACTAAAATTTTATTGATACATGAGGTTTGGGCTAAATTAGGTAAAGTCTGGATTTTAAAACCATCTGCGGTGTTTTCTAAATATACACTTGCAAATGATTTAATTTGATAATGCAAAGATTTTTCAAGATCATCTTTAGTATAAACATCCTCTAATGTTGCCACCGAAAAAGATTCATAATCTTTAAATTTACTTTTGATTGCAGGAATTTGTTGCGAAGAACATTCTCTTCCACGAACAGGAAATTGTTCCCCTTCATTATAATAACTAAGGACAATATCGTTCTTATTATTTTTGTCAAAATCGTTAAAATAAATATCGAAAGTTTCTTTTTCGGTAGCTTTGTATTTGTAATTTAGTCCAAGATTTCCAACTACAAAATCCATATCACCATCATTATCAAAATCCCCTTTCTCTATGCTAAACCACCAACCTCTGGTATCATCTACTCCAAGCAAATTAGAAACATTTTTAAATTCCCCATTTTCATTTTTTAAAACAACAATAGGCATCCACTCTCCCACTAGGATCAAGTCAGTCCAACCATCATTATCATAATCACACCAAACGGCATCAGTTACCATACCTATCTTTTCTAAATCTGGAGCGACCTTAGATGTTACATTTTCAAATATGACGTTATCTTTTGAACTTTTATTTTCTAAGATATAACTATCCGTTGGAGATGGATAATTTCCTGGAACTAATCTTCCTGCAACAAATAAATCTTTATCTCCGTCATTATCATAATCATAACTATAAACTCTTGAACTACTCGTCAACATCTCAGGTAATCCAAAATCAGATTTTATAAAATTCCCTTTTCCATCATTTAGGTATAATCGGTCTTGTAAGTCTTTTGACTTTGGAGAAAATTCATTCCCCCCACTTGCAATATAAATATCTTGATCACCATCATTTTCAACATCAAAAATATGTATTCCCATATCTTCAAAAACTTCATCGGTATCAAATATTTTTGTATCTGATTTTTTAAATTCATTCTCATCTTGAAAGTAAATCGAAGTAGCAAACTTAGAAGATCCACCCACTACTATATCCTCCGTTCCATCTCCATTTAAATCAGCTGCTCCAATATTAGGACCAAACATAGATGTCTGATGAGGTAATAGAATTTCCTTTTCAAAATCATTAAAAGGGTTTTCACTATGTAAATGATTTAACATCAAATCTTCCTCGGCAATTGTTTTAAATATTTTGTTTGACTTAATGTCAGTATATTCTAACTGTGACCTTGATTCAGAATGATTTATTACTAATATTGAATTAGCAGAAACATTAGTAATAATTTGATAATTCCGATCAGGCCAAATAACTTTTATTGAATCAATATTTTCAGCTTTGCCTATACCAAAATTCATTTGCGGTGCTACCGAAGACTGAAAACCTCTAGTCAATGTTAACTCTTGAAATTGTTTTTCATTATTTGCAAACAGTATAACTTTTACTCCAAGCCCCAAATTATTTTGCTTTGTTCCATTGAATTTGAGTGAGAGGAAATTATTATTTTCAATATTCTTGTTTTCATAAATAGATGCTTTATCGTCAATGTTATTAGTTACTATTTCAAGATCACCATCATTATCTAAGTCTACATATAAACTACCATTTGAAAATGTTTTTTCATCAAGGCCCCAGTCTTTATTTTTCTGTACAAATGTAAGGTCTCTGTTATTTTTAAATACGTAATTTTCAATTTTTTCAGAAGGCATAGCCAAAGTCTTCTCAAGTGTACTATCAGGATGAACTCCTTTCTTTTCTATTTTTAGAAAAAAATCTCGATTATTAATTTCTCTTCGAGTCCCATTTGAAATAAAAATATCTTTCCAACCATCATTATCCAAATCAGCAATGAGCGGACCCCAACTCCAGTCTGTAGACGATAATCCTGCTATTCTAGATAGGTTGCTAAAATGAGGTATACCTTCTTGATAATTGCCATTATTTACCTGTAAACTATTTTGCATATACTGATAATGAAACCCTGAATTTACAGTACTCCAAAAAAGTCTTGGATTCATACTTGCCATATTAGCTTTTGCTCTTCGATTAATTTGAGAAGTCATATCAACCTGAATAATGTCCAGTAAATTATCATTATTAAAATCGGCAATATCTACCCCCATTCCGTAAAAAGAGGTATTCTGTGTAGCTTGTTTAACTTTTTCAGAAAATGTACCATTCTTGTTATTGATAAAAAGATAATCTGGCGTGCTAAAATCATTTGAAACATAAATATCAGGCCAACCATCTTGATTCACATCCCCGACAGTTGCACTTAAGGATAGCCCAAAAGTTTTCAATCCTGCTGCTTCTGTAACATCTATAAATATATCTCCTTCTCTTTTAAATAATCTATCTGTTTCTAAATCGCTAGGATTTTTTTGTCTAAATGCATAATAGTGATTAGGCGCATTAAATGATGTAGGTGGATAGTTAGCCACATACAAATCTAAGTCGCCATCTAAGTCATAATCGAAGAAAGTTGATTGAACACTATTACTAGAATCATCAATTCCATATTTTTTTGCTTGTTCAGTAAATGTGTTATCCCCATTATTTATAAAAAGCTGATTTTCTTTTGGAGAGGATTTTCCACCAACCGAACAATAGATATCTAAAAAACCATCATTATTAATATCTACCATTGTTGTTCCAGTGTACCATCTCGAATCTCCTTCAATTCCTGCTAAAACTGATATATCTTCAAATTTTAAATCCCCCTTATTCAAATATAATTTATTAGAAACCATATTACCTGTGAAATATAAATCAATCAGGCCATCATTATTTATGTCGCCTGCCGAAATGCCACCTCCCATGTAAATATAGGCATAAGTAAAATAATTAAGGCTATCATTTTCTATTAGGTTATTCGAAAAATCAATTCCAGAGTTATCTGAAATAAGCTTGTTAAACGCTGTATAATTTTCTGTATTATTATCACAAGAGAAAAACATAGCTATAAAGAGGAAAATCTGGATGGTAGATCTGAAAAAGGAGAATTTCATATTCTTGTTTATACTAAAAATCTTTAAAGACTTACAACAAAATTTTCTAAGATTTAAGTTTAGAAATAATCATTGTAAGACTTTAAAGACTTGATTTTTTAAATAAATAAACTAAAAGCTATCAAATCAAGGAAAAAATCCCTAACCTGATAACTTTAGTTAATTATTAATATCCTGGATTTTGAATAAGTGCTCCATCACTTAAATCAATAGCTCCAAGGGGAATTGGAAAAAGTACATGCTTATCTTCGAAAGCACTTACTTTATCACCAAAATTTGTTATTGTTCTTGCTTCGTTAGTGAAGTAATCAGTCATTACTTGTTTTGTAACACCCCATCGTCTAAGATCAAATAAACGATGTCCTTCCATACCTAACTCAAGTCTTCGTTCAAAACGAACAGCTTTTCTTGCAAAATCTACGTCAGGGAAATCTGTGTAAGGCTCAATTACATAATTAGCAGCGTCAGCTCCACCACCTACAACTTGCATATAGCTAGAGTTCTTTGCTCTATTTCTTATAAGGTTAACATTAGCAAGAGCTGTACCTAAATCGCCTGTTTCAACCGCAGCTTCTGCAGCCATTAACAATAAATCTGCATGACGCATAATATGGTAATTAACACCAGACAATTGCTGTCCCCAGCCACCTGTAGATTGTGTATTAGTTGCATCATCTGCCCAATAAACATTTTTCTTAGGTAAGTAAGGGCCTGAAATGTCAGCAAATGTTGCACGAATCCAGTCACTACCAACATGTGCACCATATCCATTATAATCAATCCCTCTTCTACCAACAGTATAATCAGATCTTGGATCTAAGTTTCCAGTATGAAGTGTAAATGGGTCAGCTGAAAGAACACCATAATCACTAGCAACATCTTGCTGGTTATAAGTATCTAATAACGGTAAACCATTTGCATCAGTTTGAAAAGCGTTCAATAAATCTTGAGTTGGTTGATAGAAACCACAGCAAGCACCAAACGGACCTGGATTAGGGAAATTCAATGCACCAGTACTGTTTGCATTAAAAGACTGACCACCATCAGTAGCAAATTGAATGGCAAAAATTGACTCTGAACCATTCTCTCCTTCTGATCTAAAATTGTGTACAAATTCAGAAAGTAATCCATAAGGACCGTTATTCACTACATCATTTAGTGTAGATGAAGCCTCTGACCACTTAGATTGGTACAAATAAGTCTTACCTAAAAATGCTTTTGCTGTCCAAGAATTAGGTCTGCCTACATCAGACTGGCTAACTGGAAGGTTGTTTGCTGCATACTCAAAATCTGCCTCAATTTTATCCCAAATTGGACCAGAATTAGGTTGATTAAACTCAGTTGCAGCGTACTCTACTTCTCCAACGTAAGGAACATTTCCATACATCACTTGAATTTGGAAGTTGGCATTTGCTCTCAAGAATCTAGCCTCAGCTAATTGTCCTGAAAAATCACCTTCCTCGATTTTACTGATTAAGTCAATAACAGCATTCGCTCTGTTAACACCAGCATAAAGAGCTCCCCACCTTGCAATCCAATAACCATTACCAGTTGCCCAGTTCATTAACTCAATCTCTTTAAGATCAGCCTGATCATCATCAGTACTTCCTTTGTGAGCATCATCAGACAATACATCCATTGTCCAGTTGTCAGCTGCAAGCCCCCAACCATTACCATAGCTGTTAGCTCTTTGAGCATTTAGTACAGAATATGCTCCAGTAAGTAAAAGATTTACTCCTGTTTCATTTTTTAAGGATTCGTCACTAAGAGCTCCTATTGCAGGGTTACTAGTGAAATCCTCCTTACAAGAAACTACAGTTAGTAGTATACATAAGGTTAATAAAATAATTCTCATTTTTAATTTTTTTTATAATTTATTAATAAATTAATAATGGTTAAGTTATGACAATTGTTTAAAGTTTCATAAACTGAAATTGTCTTACTCCTTCCAATTTTTGTTAAAATCGGATGTTAGTTCCAAAAGTTATTACTCTTGAGTTAGGATAAATTCTACTATCGATCCCTAAACTTAAATTATCGTACGCAATAATTTCTGGATCAAATCCTTGATAGTCAGTAATAGTGAAAACATTAGTTGCCTGGAAGTAAATTCTTAAAGACTCCATTTTAGCTCTATCCGTAATAGATTTTGGTAAAGTATAACCAACTTGAAGATTTCTTAATCTAAAGTAAGAACCATCTTCAACAAAATAAGAGTTAGCTGAAGCTTCTTCCAAAGGATAAGAAGATGTCAAAGCAGGAACATTAGTATTTGTGTTGGAAGGTGTCCAAGCATCCAATACTCTATCACTTCTATTACCATTGAAAAATAAACCAAAATCAGTAAATACTTTGTTATAATTGTAAACTTCATTTCCTTGAGATCCAGTAAAGAATAAAGATGCATCGAAACCTTTATAATCTAACTTAACATTGATTCCGTAAGTAAAATCAGGATGAGGAGAACCTAATTTAGTTCTATCATCATCATTAACTACTCCATCTCCGTTGATATCAGTATAAGTAAATCGTCCATTTTCATCAAAACCAGAAACTTCTCTACCATAGAAATAAGACATTTCTTCTCCTATTTCCGTTCTTGTTACTGAACCATTACGAATATCTCCACGACCTGCGACTGGAGCATCACCAATAAGAGCTATAACTTCATTCTTGTACTTAGATAAGTTAACAGAAACGTCATATCCAAATCCACTACTAGTTCTATCTCCATATCCAATACTTAAGTCAACACCAGTATTTTGGATATCTCCTAGGTTTACTAATGGAGCACCTGCATCAATAGCTGTAGAACTAATTGAGCTGAAGTCCCTTGAAATCAAGTCTTTCGTTTGAATATTAAAAAACTCAGCAGTAACTTGGAATCTATTATTCAACATAGATAAATCAACACCAAAGTTAGTAGTAACTGAAGTTTCCCATTTCAAATTAGGATTACCAACTTGAGTCAACAAAGCACCCGTTGTAACTGTAGATCCATCAAATGCGTAATTTGCTAATGATTCACTTAAGTTTGAAATATTAATTGTTGGGTTATTTGCAGGTAAAGTTTGATTACCTAATTGTCCCCAAGATCCTTTCAACTTAACTCTATCAAAAAATCCGCCTTGTGGGAAAAAATCTTCTTGTGTTAAATCCCAACCTACACTAAATGATGGAAAGATATCAGATTTATTATCTCCAAGGAATCTTGAAGATTCGTCTCTACGGATAGTGGCAGTTACGAAGTATTTATCTTTTAAGTTATAGTTAGCGCTACCAAAAACAGAGAATAATGAACTGGCTCCGGCAAATGCATAATCAACATTAGGTGTTCCTGAACCATTACCTAACAAGTAAAAATCAGGACTTTCAAATAAATAACCTTGTCTAGAAACTCCAAAACCTTTTGAATTTTCTTTTAAAGCCTCTACTCCTGCAATTACATTTATGTAGTGATCTCCAAAACTCTTCCTATAATTCAGAGTATTTGTCCAGTTCCAATTATTAGCAGTTTGGTTTTGCTCATTCAATGTATTTGTTGAAATTGGCTCACCATGTTCAGGATCAAGGGCTGTGAACGCTCTAGTATCTGTTGTATTAAATCCACCTGCTAAAACAGTTTTAGCAGTTAATCCATCCATAATGTCAATTGAGATATAGGCATCTCCAAAAAGAGAGAATCTTTTATTGAAATTATCTTTTGTTCTGTCTAATTGAGCTGCAGGACTTCTCGTATTACTTAGTCCAGGACCAGCAACCCCAGTATAATTACCATCGTCATCTGTTACAGGTAATAGAGGTGTTATTCGTGAAGCGTTCTCGATTGCCTCTGATACACCATTATTTCTATCCGTGTAAGCTAAATTCATGTGCTGACCAATCTTAACTCTATCAGCAAACCTAAATTCAGAATTAACCTTCATACTTGCTCTTTGAAAGCCAGTATTTGTCAAAATTCCATCTCGGCTTAAGTAACCAGCTGATAAATAATATTTGCCATTTTTTCCACCATTAGAAACACCCAATGAAACATTTGAAAGAGGAGCAGTTTCAGTGACCGCGTCAATCCAGTCTGTTCCTCCAGGAGTAACAGTCGCATTGTACACACCAGGTGCAGCAAATGTAATTGGGTCATAAGATTCAACTCTTGTGTACCCTATGATTGATGACGGCAATACAGGAGATGATCCACTACCGTACTGAGGATGCTCGGTTGCTACTCCATCATTAGATAAACTTTGCCAAATCATATCAGCATGTTGCTGAGCGTTCAATAAACCTGGTTTATTTGAAAGCTCAGAGTAACCCGTGTATGCATTGAAGGTAACAACTGGTTTATCCATGTTATATCCACCACCTTTAGTGGTCACAATCACAACACCATTAGAAGCTCTTGCTCCGTAAATTGCTGCTGCACCATCCTTCAAAACATTCATTTGATCAATATCATCAGGATTAAGATTATTTAAGGCATTTGGATCATCCGTTTGTACTCCATCAATAATGAATAATGGATTTGTATTGTTGCTAGTACCAAATCCACGAATGTTAATTTTTGGAGCTTCCCCTGGGTTTGCATTTGTAACAACTTGAACTCCAGTAACTCTACCTTGAAGAGCTTCACCTGCGTTTACAACAGGTGTTTTTACAGCTTCCAACATGTCAACTGAAGCTACAGAACCTGTAATGTCACCTCTAGTTTGAGTTGCATAACCCGTTACAACAACCTCATCAAGTGAAATCCCTTGAGATAACCTAATTTCCATTGTTGATTCATTTCCAACAGTAACTTCCGCAGTGTTATAACCTGTGTAAGATACAACTAATACATCTCCTTGTTTCGCATTTGAAATTGAAAATTTCCCATCAATATCAGTTGCTGTTCCGTCGGTAGCCCCCTTGATAAGAATAGAAGCTCCAATCAAAGTTTCATTGGATTTATCATCTACTACTGTACCAGATACTTGTGCGAATCCTGATGCACAAATCCCTAAAAATAGTAAAGTCAAAAGTCCATCCTTTAGATGAGCTTTTAAGAAAGAATAAAGTAAGTGTGTACTTTTCATATTCATTTTTTTTGATTTAATAAAGTTTTGTTTTTAAAAAATAATTAAAATAAGAAAATCTATTCGGTTAAGAACTCATTTATGACTATTCAACTTATTAAAAGGGTGTTAAAACTAAAATAGTATCGCTAAAAATAGTAAAAAGATGACCATTAATATATTATATCGGAAAATATTATGATTTTGATCTCCATCTAAAAGAATTTGATGAAACTAGATTGGGTTTTATCTAAAAAGTCTACCTGTTCCTTTTTGAAGAGCATTTTTCTAATAAAATTTAACTCTACCTACAGGCTAAAAAAAAATTATTAAAACCCTTAACATTCTTGAATCCTTTAATTTACTTAGGTCCATGGGTTTAATTGTATACAGATGTAAATATAAAAAATTTATTAGTGTTTTAATTACAATAAGGAACTTTTTTTTGACTGGGTGATTATAAAAGATATACTTTTCAACAGTAAGCAATTGTGATTTAGCTTTATTGTTAATGATGAATATTCTTTTAACTGAATTGAAATTGTTTTAGGAGTTACAAAAGTATTTAATGGATGTAAAATATATCAGGTTATGTTTAAAACTTGAAAAAACACTTTTAAATTAATAGAAGCTAAACAATGAAAATTAATAGTGAAATCAAAAGTACGATTAAAGGATTACTTAATTGCAAGTTGATCTTTTGCCATTAATTTCATTCATAACCCCAGAAAATAAATGATAGGACTTCACTCGATCTTGTGCATCATAAATATTAGTAACCGCAATTATTTCATCAATTTTTGTTTGTGCTAAAAATTCTTCCATTTTATCCCTCACTCGATCTTTATTTCCTACAAAAGAATATTTTAACATTTGCTCAACAGCGGGGTGCTTCATAAAATCAATCAAATCTGGTGTCATTTCCGAAGGTGGTTGTAAAAAATTTCTGTTGCCAGTTAAAATTCCAATAACCCCTCGAATAAGCGAGGTAAAAAATCTTCTTGCTTCTTTATCTGTATCTGCCACAATTACATTAGTGGCAGCCATGACATAAGGTTGATCTAAAAATTCAGAAGGTTGAAATTCATTCCTATAAATTTCAAGTGCTTCAAATAACTGTGTTGTGGCAAAGTGACTTGCAAATGCATAGGGCAACCCTTTTTTTGCAGCTAGATGAGCACTATCTGTACTTGATCCTAAGATGTAAATCGGAACATTTATCCCTTCTGCAACATTTGCTCGTATTCTTGCAGCAGCATTATTATTGGAAAAATATTGTTGGATTTTCTGAATCTCCTCTGGGAATTTATGCACTGAATTCATTCTATCTGAACGAATTTCAAAAGCAGTTTCTTGATCTGTTCCAGGTGCCCTCCCTAACCCGAGGTCAATGCGATTTGGGTATAAATTTCCTAGGGTTCCAAATTGTTCTGCAACGATTAGTGGAGAATGATTTGGTAACATAATACCACCTGAACCCACTCTGATTTTTTTGGTACCTCCTGCGATATACCCTATTAAAACTGATGTAGCAGAGCTAGCTATGCTAATGGAGTTATGATGCTCTGCTAACCAGAATCTATGATAACCAAATCCCTCTACTTTTTGAGCCAAAACAAGACTATTTTGAAGCGTTTCAGCTGTTGTATCTCCTTCCGAAATTAAAGCCAAATCTAATACAGAATACTTTATTCCTCTTACTATATTTATCATATAATCATAATATTATCTTACAATTAAAATCCTTGTTCATTTTTTTAATTGACTAAGAATCGAAACTTTTATCCACTAGTAAATTATTAATTTTGAAATATATATTTTATTTGGCGGAATAGAAATATTATTGTAGTACCAATCAAATAGGTTATAATTAATTCAAATTTAGGTTCTCGATTATATTTTGAACAATTTTCTCTATTTTATCGAAAACCTCTGGATTTCTAGCTTCATATAATCGCATGGTGTGCTTATTTTTTTCCCTCTTTTTATTTTTCTAAAAATGCACATTGCTAGAAAATACGTAAACTGAACAACAAATTATGTAGTGTATGTATTTAAGTATAAAGGATACTAGAAAGGACTGAAGATTTCATTTTCAGCCCTTTTCCTTCCAGAAACATATAAATAACTGAATTACGATAACCAGAAGAAGTGGAACAAAATTGATCTTCTTTTTATTTTGGAATTATTATAAAGCTTGTATGGAATGAATACTTTTTCAACAAAAAAACATCCACAATGTAAAAACAGAGGTAAGTCTTTAAGAAATTATCAACTAATATTTATTCAAATATAACTTTCAACGTTTTCTTCTTAGATTTTTTTCCTCTCAAAATAACAACCTCTGCTGTATCACCTTTTTTAAATTTGGCCAAACCTTCCATATATTTATAGATATCCTCCACTTCAATATCGCCAATTTTTATGACGACATCCCCATTTTTCAATCCACCTTTATCCCCTACTCTTCCTTTTATGACACTATCTACACGCATGCCCTTACCTGTGTAAACATAATCAGGCATAACTCCCAATGTAACCTTAAAAGCTGCTGCTTTTTTCTCCGAAGAGTCTTTAGTTTTGGTAAACTCTAGTTTCTCCCCATCTGCATGTTCAATCAAACTGATCAAGAAATCAGAAACTGCTACTATGCCTTGATAATTCAAATTCTCAGAGTCATCAGAGGGCTTATGATAGTGAGAATGTTGTCCTGTAAAAAAATGTAAGACAGGTATATCTTTTAAGTAAAATGAAGTATGGTCACTCGGCCCAACACCTGATTCTCTACCCTTAATATTAAGACCTTGTAAATTTTTCCTTTCTAAAATTGGTTTCCAAGCAGGTGATGTACCCGTTCCTTGCACCGCCAAAACTTTTTCTTCATTCAACATTCCAACCATATCCATATTAAACATATAATTAATTAGATCAATGTCAATTGTAGGATTCGAAGCAAAATATTTAGAACCAAACAACCCTTTCTCCTCTCCAGAGAAAGCAATAAACATATAATTATTTGACTTTAAATTAGAGTTTTTCAAATACTCCGCAATACGAAACATCGCTGCTATTCCACTTGCATTATCATCTGCACCATTATGAATTTCTGGATCACCAGCATGTAATGAACCACTTCCGCCCATTCCAAGGTGATCATAATGTCCTCCAATAACAACGGTGTTTTTTGCACCATTATCAATAAAACCAATTACGTTTTTTCCTTTCCCTTCAATCCTTCCTTTATCAGGGGCATGTGGGTTCGTGATTTCAAAAAACGGAAATTCTTGAAACCAAGTCCTACTTTCGCCTTGTGGTGTTAACCCAATTTGGTGAAAACGGTGAACAATATAATTTGCCGCTCTTCCTTCTCCAACAGTTCCTGTTTCTCTACCTTGAAGATAATCAGATGCTAGATAAACAACATCTATTTTCACCTGCTGCAAAATTTCCGAGGGAGGAATTATAATCGTTTCTCCTTTTTGGGCAAAAGAAAAGAAGCTTGATAATATAAGTGCTATAAATAAAATATTTTTCATAATTAATAATTTTTATAAAAACAGTACAACCTAGGGGCAGTATATATCTTTACTTTTTATTGTTTGATCTCTGATTTTGATTACCCTTGGGTTTCCAAGAACTTTTCAAACCAACCGTTTTATTAAAAACCAATTTGTCATCTGTTGACTCTTGATCCATGCAATAATATCCTTTACGCATAAATTGAAAAAGATCACCATGTTTGGCAGATTGTAAACTTGGCTCCACAAACACATTATTCATCACTTTCAATGACTCATTATTGAAAAATTCCATAAAGTCTTTTTTCTCGTCAGCTAAAGGAGATTCCACAGTAAATAATTTATCATAATCTCGAATCTCCACTTTTACAGCTTGTTCTATGGATACCCAATGTAAAACTCCTTTTGCCTTAATTCCAGAATTATCAGAACCTGATCTTGAATCTGGATAATAAGTCACATGAACCTCTATTACATTTCCAACTTCATCCTTCAAATGATTTTCATAAGAAACGATAAATCCATTTTTTAACCGGACTGTTTTCCCTGGCCCAAGTCTAAAAAATTTCTTTGGCGCATCTTCCATGAAATCCTCTCTCTCTATATACAACTCTCTAGAAAAAGGCATCGTTCGAGAACCACTATTTTCATCTTCCGGATTATTATCAGCAGGCATCTGCTCTACTTGTCCCTCTGGATAATTAGTAATAACCATTTTCAATGGATTCAAAACTCCCATCACTCGAGTAGCTGTTTTATTCAATTCATCACGAACACAACTCTCTAATAAATCTAATTCAATAGTATTTTCTCTTTTGGCTACTCCAACTTTATTAACAAAAGCTCTCAATGCTGCAGCTGGGAATCCTCTCCTTCTCATTCCAGCAACAGTAGGCATTCTTGGATCATCCCATCCAGTTACAAAATTCTCCTCCACCAATTTCAATAATTTTCTTTTACTCGTGATCATATGAGCCACATTCATCCGAGCAAATTCAATTTGACGAGATGGAAAAATCTCCAATTTCTCAATCAACCAATTATAAAAATCTCGATGATGCCTAAACTCCAATGAGCACAACGAATAAGTAATATTTTCGATAGAATCGGATTGTCCATGAGCAAAATCGTACAAAGGATAAATACACCACTTGTCTCCCGTTCTATGATGAGTGGCTGTTTTAATTCTATAAATATTTGGATCACGCATCAACAAATTAGGATGTCCCATATCTACTTTTGCCCGAAGTACCATGCTTCCATCAGAGTGCTCACCATTTTTCATTCCTTCAAAAAGTCGTAAATTATCTTCTATAGTTCTATCTCGATACGGACTATTCCTACCTGGTGTATTTGGATCACCTTTCATTTCTGCAATTTCCTCAGGAGTAGATTCATCTACATAGGCTAATCCCTTTTTGATTAAATCTATTGCAAATAAATACAACTGATCGAAATAATCAGATGCAAAATACTCCCGATCTTCCCAATCATAACCTAACCATTTGATATCATTTTTGATATTATCAACATATAAAGTTTTCTCTGTTGTAGGATTAGTATCATCAAAACGGAGGTTAGTTTTCCCTCCAAATTTTTTAGCAGTTTCGAAATTAATTGCAATCGCTTTAACGTGACCAATATGCAAGAATCCATTTGGCTCAGGTGGAAAACGAGTATGAACGGTTACATTTTTTTTCGTCTCCAAATCATCTGTAATGATTTGTTCGATAAAATTTAGAGATTCTTTAGCTGTTTCACTCATTCTTTATTTATTAAAATTTCATTTTAAAATTTACATTCTTTCTGGCATTTCAATACCTAACAATTCCATTACGAATTGTAACACTTTCCCAGTCACTTCACACAATCTAATTCTAAATGCTTTTGCCTCTTCCGATTCTGCTTTTATGATTCTATGATCATGATTAAATCTATGATAAGTTTTTGCCATTTCATAACAATAAGACGCCAAGAAGGAAGGATCAAATTGATCTGCAGACATTCTTATAATTTCATCCAATCTATAAATTTGTCCAATCAATTCTTTTTCTGTTACGCCAAGGTTTTCATATTTTGATGAAATCGACGTATCTACTTCCCCTGCTTTTTTCAAAACAGATTGAATTCTTACATAAGCATATTGGATATATGGTCCAGTATTACCCTGCAAGTCAACTGACTCCTCAGGGTTAAAAATCATTCTCTTTTTTGCATTGACTTTAATTATAAAAAACTTAAGTGCTGCTAATCCTATTTTTCGATAAACATCCCTCTTCCTCGCTTCCTCTAGCCCTTCTAATCCACCTTTTTCTAATGCATTAACCCTAGCTGCTTCTATTACTTCCGTCATTAAGTCATCAGCATCAACTATAGTCCCTTCCCTTGATTTCATTTTCCCCGTAGTCAAGTCGATCATCCCATAACTCAAATGAAACAATCCATCAGCATAAGAAGCGCTCATTCTTCTCATTATTTCAAACAAAACTTTAAAGTGATAATTTTGCTCGTCTGCAACAACGTAAACCATTCTTTTTGCTCCAAAATCTTGAAACCTATGTTCCGCGGTTCCAATATCCTGCGTCATATAGACAGATGTTCCATCCCTTCTCAAAACCAATTTGTGATCCATTTTTGCATCTTCCAAATCTATCCAAACAGATCCATCATCCTTTTTGTAAAAAATTTCTTTTGACAATCCATCCTCAATAATATCTTTACCTAAAAGGTAAGTATCTGATTCGTAATATAATTTATCAAATTCAATACCTAGATTTCTATATGTAGTATCAAAACCTTCGTATACCCAGCCGTTCATTTTCCTCCAAAGACTTCTCACATCATCATCATTATCTTCCCATTTTAATAACATTGCTTTTGCATCCGCACCAACCTTAGAGTGTTCATTAAAATAAGTATTTTTAAATCCTTTAAAAAAAGCAGCTTCCTCTTGGCCATCTTTTTTATCATTTAAAAAAACTGATTGACCTGCATCCGTTTTTTGCCAAGTTTGATATTCTGCCTGAAATAATTTTTCAAACTCGACATACCATTTCCCAACGTAATGATCGCTTTTAATTCCTGCCTCCTTTGGAGTTTCTCCCTTGCCAATCATTTGCCAAGCTAACATACTTTTACAAATAGCTATTCCTCTATCATTGATCACCTGGACCTTTTGCACTTCGTAACCAAGTGCTTCATAAATTTTAGAAGAGGACCAACCTAATAAAATATTCCTAACATGTCCTAGATGCAGTGGCTTATTTGTATTAGGAGAAGAAAATTCAATCATGATTTTCTCTCCGTGAAAAGGTTTTTTAAATGTTTCTTTTTCTGCGACTTGGGAAAGGTATTGATTCCAATATTTGTTGCTCACTTCTAAATTCAAGAAACCTTTAATGACATTATAATTTATTAAGTCATCATATTTCCCCACTAAATATTTCCCTAATTCTTCTCCAATCTGTTCTGGCTTTTTGCGAGCAACTTTGGTAAATGGGAAAACGACTACTGAATAATCACCATCAAACTCCTTCCTTGTCGAGTTAATATTAACATCGTTCACATTAATCTCGTGATTGTACAATTCTTTAACTGCTAACGCAGTCCCTTCTTTTATAATTTCTGTAATATTCATTAATCGGATATTAATTTATTTTATTTTTTTTCGAATTCAGGAAATCAGGTTTGTTTTGATTTATTAAATAAAAACTAAACTTTTAGTTTCCTTAGGTGATATTCAATTATTTATTTCTAGTTTATCTCTTGATTTATAAATTCGATATTATATTTTTTTGGAATTTTTGATTGAAAATCATTGATAAAAATTGTTCCAATTTCTTTGACATTTGATAATTTCAAGAACAACTTTATAAAGTTTTAAAGTATGTATGATCTCATTCTATTATTTCATTTTATCCCTAATCCAAAGTTTCTCTTTTTAACCTTTTCCATACTTTGTATTTCAATTTGAGAACTTCCAAATTATTCATCGAAATATTAGGCCATGGTGTCATACTTATTTGTAAATACCAAACCTACATGAGTTAAAACTGATCTACATTTTGCAGCCCAATTAATACATCATTCAAGGTCTCTAAAAAATGATATTGATTAAGAGTTGTACCATAATAAATTTGGAAAAAAGAATGATATGTTTATTTCAATCATTAAATATTCCGCAAAAGTAATTTTTTTTCATTTAAAAATTCAGGCTCTAGGAGCCTGTTTTTTTAAAAAAACTTTACCTGGAATACAGGTACTGAAAGAAGTTTTCCCCTGCCAAAAACCCTCCAAACTAGAAATTCCTTTTTTTATTTTAAATACCAATTGATACTTTTTCAAACACCACTCCATCCCATCATTTACTTTGTTATCTAAGATTTCATTATCTCTCAAACTTAAATAAATTTCATTATTGACTTCTCCTAAAATATCAAATGATGCATATATTTCATCGACATAAACATATGACCTACCCTTAATCTTATTTCCATCCTGAGTAATATAAATTTCGAAAGTATAATCTGGAGCAAACCCGCCTTCTTCCTGTGTAATTTTTCCTGACCACAAGCCATTTAAGTTACCCTGCCCAGAGGAAGAATAGCACAAAAAAAGTAGGATGATCCAAATTAATTTTTTCATAAGAAACGAAATTGTAGTAGCAACTGCAAAAATAGTAAATTTTTGATTGTAATACACTGTGTGAATTCAAGGTTTGAACCAGTATTACACGCAAGACAAGTGAGGAGGAGAATGGTAAAAATGAAAATTAAATTGAATAAACTTAAATGATTAAACCTTATCCTTATTTGGCTTAAAAAATATTATTTACTTAAAAAAACTAAAAATAGTTCCTCCATATTTACGCTCATCAAAGAAATGTTCGTGTTTTTTAAAATCATTAATTGCATTATGTTCAACAACTGCCCACCCCTCTTCTGCTAACAACTCATGCTTAAAAATTAAATCAGGAAGATCTGCCAATCGTGGTAAAGGATAAGGTGGTCCACAAAAAATATAATCAAACTTCAAGTGAGTTGTTTCAATAAATTTAAATACATCTCCACGAACAATATTGATTTTATTTTCAATCTCAAGATCTCTCGCAGTCTGCTTAACAAATGAAATACATCCACCAAATTTGTCTACATAAGTTACATCATTACATCCTCTAGAAATAAATTCATAACTATGATTACCAGTACCTCCAAATAAGTCTAAAACCTTCATCCCTTCAAAGTCCCAAGTATTATTTAGAATATTAAACAATGCCTCTTTAGAAAAGTCTGTAGTTGGTCGTGTTGGCCAACTTTTCGCAGGAGGATTAAATTTACGCCCTTTAAAATTTCCACCTACTATTCGCATAATCCTAAACTAAATAAATCAAAGAAAAAATGAGTTGGAATACCGTGATAATTACCACCTAATTGAATGGCTGAAGGAGCCTTTGAGAATTGAATTTGATTAATGTATCGAAATAACATTCTATAAATCTTAGAATCTTTAGTTATTTGCCCAGATAATATGACCGAATTCGAATCAACATTTAATCCAAATTGATTAAAAACTAGCATGACATGATAAATAAAATCTTGTTCATTTTGAAAAGCAAATGAATTATAAAAAATCAATTCTTGATTGTCAAAAAGAGCAATTTGCAAATGACTTTCTTTAACATTAATGCATACCTTTTTTCCAGTATTTTCATTTTGGTTAAATGAGAAGCCTTTCACAACTGAAGTAGCATTATGGACAAAGCGAGCATTAGGTAAGTAGCTTTTAAGTAAGAAATAAATGTTTTGATCAAATGAATAAACATTTTTTGCATCCATTAATTCTAATTCATCTACAAATACTTGATCGTTCTCCAATGAAGATACTTGGTTTATTAAGTAAGTGTCAACCTCCTCTACTGCGAAGAGTTTATTTGGAACAAAAGTAGTTTTGTTATTAATAAAACCAACAGTCTTTTTCTGGAATGGTAATTTTAATACTTCATCATCAAGGAAGATTTCTTGAAGTACACTATCAAGTTTCCTAGGAGCTTTTTGATTAGCATTAATGAGATAACTTTTTAATGCTAGTAAATGGTTTTCATTATCCAAAATGACATAAGAAAACCTGTCCATACAGATTAGCATGGACAGGTTATATTTTGAAGTATCATTTTTTATAAATGAATCTTCAACAATATTTGTATTTATTATTCCCAATTTCCACCAAGGTTTGGCCCTGACATATCTCCGAATTTCACTAAATTATTTGGGAAGTAGAGGTTATCGTATCTTTGGTATTTTGCATCAGCATACTTACCCATGAATGTTTTCCATTGAGTTCCTACCTCTGTCACCGTTACAAGTGTTTTCTGGTAAGTTAGTGTATCAGCTTGAATCGTAAACCTTGCACCTCCGCTATATGGAACAAAAGGCAAAGAGTCTAAAACAATTTTAACTTTACTAGTTGGATCATTGAAGAGAAAAGCTAGAGAATCTTTCGCAGATTTCTTTGTTTCAATTCTTGTAAACTCTCCATTAGGATCATCAGGGTTACCAATAATTTTCACAAGGGTGAATGAATCTGTGGTTAAAACATGTTTCAAACTATCGAAACTGTTTGCAAATAAACCAGTAATATCTCTGTGGAATTCTTGGGCGAATCGAACTTGCTTCAGTCGATTAGTAACAGCTTCTAGACGCTCTTTTTTAGCATCACCAAAAGCAATTGGCTCTTTAATCCCAAAAAACAATAGATAACCCAAAAGGATTACAACACCAATTAAGATTAAGTTAATAATCAATCTCATAATATTATTTTTTTCAATTTGTTAAGTCGCAATATTAGTATTTTTTATTAAAAAAATAAGATTTATCGGTAATTATTTACTTTAAATTCACTAATGAATTCAACAAATCTTTATTTTTTTCATATTTATAAGCATTATTTGAAATACTGATCTCCTACTCGGCAATCACCTGTGTAAAAAGCTCCTGAATCTACTGTCATTTTCCCAGTGATAATAATTCCATCCATTTTTGCAGTTTCATGCAATTAAAGAGTCCCAGAAACCTTGATTCCCCTCTTAACATTTCCGTCAATTGCAGAATCAGTTGCCTCCCAATTACCCTTTTTTTCCTGCACCTCCCAAAACCAATTTCTTTTCACATTTTACTTCCCCAGCTATGATTTCATCTAGTCTAACATTTTCTTTTAAAGAAAATATTCCACCAGTTTGAATTCCTAGTACAAATATATGAGTTAAGTCTTGTTCACCTTCGATGTAAGATTGTACGGTATCAGTTTTTTTTCTGTTTTTGATTTTTTCTGGATTTACTTCGGAACATGATTCTATTGGTTTAGATGTAACTAAAATAGTTTTTGACGTATGAGATGAAAAAAATTAGTCCTTTTTTCATTTCTTTGTTTTCTCGTGTTGTAAACAAGCAACCCAAGTCCAAAAAAAGCCATTGACATTGATATATATTATGCGAACAATAGATTTTGATCCTCCATAAATATACAATTAACAGAAATTAAATAAGAAAAATGAGTGTATTAATTTTAGCCATAGAATCTTCTTGTGATGATACCTCCGCTTCCGTTATTCAAGATGGAGAAGTTCTCAGCAATTGCATCGCCAATCAGGAGATTCATAAGTTATATGGAGGAGTTGTCCCTGAGGCTGCGTCTAGAGCTCACCAAGTTAATATCGTACCTGTTGTTGATGCTGCCATAAAAAAAGCTGGAATCAAAAAAGAAAATCTTTCGGCAATAGCATTTACACGTGGTCCTGGCTTAATTGGATCTCTGTTAGTGGGTGTTTCATTTGCTAAGGCCTTTGCTATGAGTTTGGAAATTCCTATGATCGAAGTCAATCATATGCAAGCTCACATCTTGGCACATTATGCAGAGGAACCAAAACCACCCTTACCATTCCTATGCCTAACGGTATCAGGTGGACACACCCAAATCGTGAAGGTTACAGATCATTTAAAGATGGAACTTCTCGGTTCAACTATAGACGATGCAGCTGGAGAAGCTTTTGACAAAACAGGAAAATTGCTGGGGCTTGACTACCCTGCTGGACCTTTAATTGATAAGTATGCTAAATTAGGGGAACCTATTTTTAAATTTACAGAACCTAAAGTTGGTGAATTAGATTTTAGCTTTAGTGGATTGAAAACTTCTATTCTTTATTTCTTAAGGAAAAATATAAAAGAGAACCCAAAATTTATTGAAGAAAATTTAAATGATATTTGTGCCTCTGTACAAGCTAGAATTGTGAGTATTTTATTGAAAAAATTAAAAATTGCCGCTCAAAAAACAGGGATTAAACATTTGGCTATTGCTGGAGGTGTTTCTGCTAATTCAGCGTTAAGAAGTGGACTAGAAGAAATGGGAAAAGAAATGGGATGGAAAACTTATATTCCTCGATTTGAATATTGTACTGATAATGCAGCAATGATTGCGGTAACAGGATATTATAAATATTTGAAAAAAGATTTTGTTGGACAAGATGTGGTACCTGTAGCAAGATGGAGTGTTTGATTTAATCTTAAATACTATTAATGACTCATGATATTAATTTCTTTTAAGTTTAGTGATGTTACTTTACAAGAAAAATAAAGGACAATGCAAGAATATTTCGACACCAATAAAAAGTTGTGGGATTCAAAAACTGATGTACATAAAAATTCTGAATTTTATGATTTGGAAGACTTTAAAAATGGAAAAAATCCATTAAATAAAATAGAGCTTGATGCACTTGGTGATGTTTCCGGAAAGTCAATGTTACACCTACAATGCCACTTTGGTCAAGACAGTTTACAATGGGCAAGAATGGGTGCAAAAGTCACGGGTGTGGACTTCTCTCCAAAAGCTGTAAAATTGGCTCAAGAGTTAAATACCGAACTAAAACTAGATGCGAAATTTATAGAAAGTAATGTACTTGAATTGGATCAAAAACTAGAAGGTAAATTTGACATAGTTTTTACCTCTTATGGTACTGTAGGATGGCTTCCAGATTTAGAAAAATGGGCAAAAGTAATTAGTCATTTCCTGAAACCAGGAGGAACATTTTTTATTGCAGATTTCCATCCTGTATTGTACATGTTTGATTGGAAAAAGGATAAATTAACTTACCCTTACTTTAATATTGGAAAACCTTTTACAGAGGTGGAAGAAGGTACTTATGCTGATCGAAATGCTCCTATTCAGCTTAAAGAATATTTTTGGTTGCACTCTCTCTCAGATTTAATTCGTCCACTAATACATCAAGGCCTAAACATAATTGATTTTCAAGAGTTTGCAGAAAGTCCTTACGACTGTTTTCCAAATATGACTCCACTAGAAAATGGATGGTTTTATTACGGAAAAAGAGAACTAAAAATCCCTCATGTTTACGCCATTAAAATGACTAAAATTTAAACAAAATAATGCTCACAAGCTAATTAAAGTTTCCCTTGTGAGTTTGATTAGCTGATTAAAGTCCAAATTTAAAATGTATTGTAATTCGAACCTAGTTTAGGCCTTCATCCATTTCCAAAACATCTTAGGGGATTTCTCTAAATTTTTACCGACCATTTTTTTTACATTGATTTCTTCAACTACTTTAGTTTCTTTGACTGAGCATTTTAAATGATTTTTTTGCCTTAACATTAAAAGCTTCAAAAGGTTTTTAGCTTGAATTAAAAATAAAGATATAAGCATGTTTAGTTTCAACAAAAATGATATTTTCGGGATGAAAATAATTTATAAAAATTAAATATTTGTATTCCTTCTCTAGTCAAAGTATGCTGAAAAAGATTTGAAATAAAGTAAAAGCAAATGAATTATTGGTTTTCAAACCTAAATTATAGGAAGCAGATGGGGGAAATTAAAATCAAGAAGATATTTCGTATTCTTGCATTAAATTTGATAAACTAAAACAAGTATTCTCTGTTTTAAAATTATTAATTTATTTGAAACTTTAAATAACTCGATTCTAAAATAAATCAAAATAGTACGTCATGGAAAATAATGGGTGGATCACCGCTAAAGAATATGTGGACATTACTTACAGAAAAAAAAATGGAGTTGCCAGAATAGCATTTAATCGACCAGAAGTTCGAAATGCATTTCGACCAAAAACAGTTTCTGAACTTTTTGAAGCATTTATTGATGCTCGTGAAGATCAAACTATTGGAGTAGTCTTACTCTCTGCAGAAGGACCTTCCCCCAAAGATGGAGTTTATTCTTTTTGTTCTGGAGGCGATCAAAGAGTTCGTGACAAAACTGGATACAGAGGAGAAGATGGAATTCATCGACTCAATATTTTAGAAGTTCAAAGGCAGATCAGATTTATGAATAAAGCTGTTATTGCAGTAGTTCCAGGTTGGGCCGTTGGAGGGGGACATAGTTTACATGTAGTTTGCGATTTAACTTTAGCTAGTAAGGAGCATGCTATCTTTAAACAAACGGATGCTGATGTAGCAAGTTATGATGCTGGTTATGGATCTGCTTATTTGGCTCGACAAGTTGGGCAGAAAAGAGCTCGAGAGATTTTTTTCTTAGGAAGAAATTACTCAGCTGATGAGGCAGTTGCTATGGGTATGGCCAATGCATCTATTCCTCACGAGGAATTAGAAGATACCGCCTATCAATGGGCACAAGAAATTTTAGCGAAAAGTCCAATGGCAATAAAAATGTTGAAGTTTGCATTCAACATGATTGATGATGGATTGGTCGGGCAACAACTGTTTGCTGGTGAAGCCACTCGCCTAGGTTATATGACTGAAGAAGCAGAAGAGGGAAGAAATGCATTTTTGGAAAAACGAAAACCTAACTTTGATAAATTTCCTAAATTCCCATAATTGAATCCTTTATCAAAAAAGAGCTTTCAACCTAAACAGATTGAAAGCTCTTTTTAATTTAAAATACTACTATTTTTATTTTTTTAAAATAAAAACACTACTGCTCCAAAACTAATTAATGTCACTAGAATTCCTATTGTAAAAATATTGTATGCCTGCCGAACAAAGGCCATTTTCTCTCCTAACCTTTTTCCGATATAATAAAGATCTTGAGCCAAATGAGCCTTCAAATCTTTGGGGTTAGACAAAGAAGGTTTTATAAATTTAAAATATTCCTCTGCTTCCATCTTGTAAAAATTCCCAAAAAAGAAAGGGCTAGAATCTGAGTCAGGATTAGCGCTTGACCTCATTCTATCAAAATTAGATGGTTTCAAAACTGCTGCTGACAAATATATTGTAACAAAACTTGTAACTGCAAGAATCATTAATGGAATAATCATCATTTTTTCAAAAACGATATCAACATTAGCTATCACTATTGGAATAAGAGCAGCAATTATTATTGCGTTCAAACTTAGCAAAACATTAGCTTTGTTATCAGCAATTGCAGTTAAATCGATATTGTTTCTTTGAGTTGTTCTAATAATATTAATCGTCTGTTTCGAAATTCCACTTTTCACCTTTCCCTTCTTTTTTCCTTTTTTGACAATTATTTCATCTTGTAAAACTTCAATCATAAGTATGTGTTTTTTGAGTTACTAGTAAGTCAGTTTTTGTGAATTTATTTATCTATTCCCCTAATGTTGGAACTTTATCTTTTTGTAAAGGCAAATAAAAGTTTTCAGTCTCATCATAAAACGAATTAATAAATTTAATCATTTCTCTTCGATTTCTCCCCTTTAACGACTTACATTCTTTAATTGTCTTGATTAATGATGACCTTTTATCTTCAAAAATATCTAATTCGTAAGTCATATTCTCAACATGATTTTCAAAACCAAGAAATACCCTATCCTTTGGACTAGCAATACCAAGTTCTGCATTTATCATAGCATAAGGAGCTTCCACGATACCTGAAAAGTCAAAATCATATGGGATAGCAATTAATTTATCTCCCTGTAATATTATTTTTACGTTATGATCTCGCCCAATTGACCAATCTGGGTTTCCAATCATATATTGAAAGATAGACATTAGCTTTATTTGATGCTGATCAAATTTCTCTTGTCTTACATTGTATTGGTTTTCAACTTTCATTCCATTGACCCGTGCTCTCAATTGAGCAGTATCCTCAATCACAAAACCATATTGTATTCTTGATTTACCCGTTTGAGTATCAAAATAATTGATTTTTAAAAATTGAACTCTAAAACTCTGATCAGTTATTTGATTGTATAACCTGTATGCTAAATACTCTCTTACCAAAAGTTGTTTCAAATTTTTTGAGTCATCCATACATTGGTTAACAAGCTTTAAATCATTAAATTTTGCTAATCCTGCATCCAACAAATCATTTTTACTAAAATGTAATTTTAATGGGGCTAAATTATTACACCTGGTTCTTCTAAATCTTCCTCGTAAACCTACTTTAATATTCCAAGTTTGATCGTTACCACTTTTATCCCTAAATGACAAAACTGCTTTATGTTTATCTTTACTTCTTCTATTTCCGAAAACGTCCTCCATGTCTAAACTCAAATCTACCTCAAGGATTTCTTGATAATTTAGTACATCAAAAATGCTATTTAAATTGACTGGATTGGGATTTGCAAAAGAATAATTCGCTACCAATATTAGTGCAAAAATATGAATGTAATTGTTTAATACTTTCATGCCTCCCTTCTTTAATTTTTCCATCTAAATTGTTGTGTAAATATATTTTGTATTTCGAATGCAAAATTGAACAATAAACAAAAATTACAAAAGGTTAAACAAAGTAGAATAATGGTTAAAACGGGACAAAACATGAAACATAATAAAAAGAAGAGTATTTGGAATGTGTATAAAAACACAGACATTCGTGCATTCAATAAAAAATAATCAGAATAAAAAACATTAAATCAATTAATTAACAAAACAAAATGCCGAATCAATTACTAAAAATAGACCATTACAGAATCTAATCATCAGTATTTCAATTTAGTGTTTAAATTTAGAAATGGTAATTATGGGAGATTCATTTAATAAGAAATTAGCTCAAATTAGGACTAAATTAACTTTCGCTTAATACTTTTTTCGAAAATCAATAGGAGTCAATTCAGTATACTTTTTAAAATACTTTACAAAATTAGTAGGGTCTTCAAAACCAATTTTATAACTGATTTCTTTGATACTCAAGGAGGTATTCATAAGCAAACGTTTTATTTCCAAAATCAAAGAATCATTGATATAGGTTTTAACAGGCTTACCCATTAATTCTTGTGTTATCCGATTTAGTTTCTTAGAGGACATATTCATCTCGTTAGCATAAAATTGAACTTGACGAGAAATAAAAAGGTATTTATTGAGCAAATTTTGAAATTGATTAAATTCAATTTGATACTTTGAAACTGATAACGTAGATTGATTTTTTTTTCTTTTACGTTCCGACAAACCTAAAAATATTTTCAGGGAAGATTGTATTATTTCCTCAGTTAAATTATCATCAGGCGCATCATATTCCTTTTTAATTCGATTGACTAAACTTTTAAAAATATTCATTCCATCTCCTTCTAGGTTGATCACAGGTGAGTATAAATGATAGTTATACAAACTTAACTCCTGCATTAAATTTGAACTTAAGCTACCTCGTTCAATAAAGTTTTCGGTAAACAATAAAAAATAAGCTTCTCTATCATCATTTTTTTGAAAAGCTTGAACTTGATCCTTGGCAATAAAAATAACACTACCCTTTTGGTAATCATAGCTTTTAAAATCTATGAAATGTTTCCCGTTTCCCTCAAGGATAAAAAGAATAGCATAAAAATGTATTCGATGGGGTCGAAATGGATCATGATTAGTTGGAATATTATGATCTAAAATTTCACGATTAGAAACAATCGCAAACTCAAAGGCCTTATTATGAAGATTTGGCAAATCAAAACCTGGAATATGTTTTTTAACTTTCAAGAAATTGTGTTTTTTAATTTATCACAAAATCATTTTTAATAAAGTATCCTTAACAAATCAAAATACTAACAATGATCTATTAACTCAATATAAACCTATTGGATAGAAAACTGAACAGAACCTAATGTTGCCACCTCAACTTTTACAATCTGGTTTTTCTCCAAATAAACAGCAGAAGTTGCAGCTCCAGCCATAATATAACTTCCAGAACGAATTATCTGATCGTACTTGGAACAAAGTCTTGAAGCAGCCACAACGGATTCCCAAGGATTACCTAAAATTGCATTGGATGATCCAGATTGAACAACTTCATCATTAATAATTAAATCCATTTTTAAATCTTCCAAAGGTGTATCTACATTATGCCATTTTCCAATTACAAAACCTGCTGAAGAACAATTATCAGCTATTACATCCTCCAAAGAAAATTTAAAATTTTCATACCTAGAATCAATTACTTCAATAGCTCCTGCCACACCGTAAATATATTCTTTGATTTCACTCAAAGGAATCTCCTTACTTATTTCTTTTTTCACCAAAAAACAAATTTCAGGTTCCGCCCTAGGATGAATCATTTTCTCTAACAGTAAACTTGAATTTTGTCCAATCAACATTCCATCAGTCAATCTTCCCCATATCATATCATGAACTCCCATCTGTTCCATCTTAGCTTTACTTGTAAAGCCAAGTTTAACACCCACTAATTTTTCCCCTCTGTTGTATCTTCTAGCTATAGAATTAGCCTGGATTTCATAAGCTTCTTTTTCAGAAAATTGGTTATTCAAACTTAATTGAGAAATCGGTTTGGCGTTTAATGCTGCGTCATCAACAATTTTTGCAAGATTTTTAAGATTCATTTGCTTTGTATTAAAATATTAATTCACTAATGGTTATCACTTTGATTATCAATAACATCAGAAATAGAAGGTGCTCTCCATTTTTCATAACCTACAGGTTGTTCTTCTGCTTTCCGAATTGCTTTCCCTGTATTTCGCTTGTCCATTATCATGGCAACCGTCATTATCAAACTCGTTCCAATTATTATGAACAATAAAATTCCTGAGTTAAATGCTTCTACTTTTGCAGCTTCAGGAATCTTATAAAACAACAATATGGTTATCAAACCCCGAGGTGCAATATACAATTGAGGGTTTATATCTTCACCTATCGATGGCCTTAATGTGAGGTAACGAATAATATAAATAGATCCGATTATCAATCCACTAATAATAGCAACATTTAGACTATTTAAAGACAATAAATTTATTGATAGTCCAAAAATAACAAAGAAAAAGGTTCTAACCACAAAAGCAGTTTCCATTGTGATAACGTGCAACCCTTCATATATCTGATTAGCCTTCTCCAAATGTAGCCAACGACCTAATATTCCTTTGAAAAACAATTTCATATTGGCGATTATCAATCCGAATATCAAAATAACAATTAAAGCTGAAAGGTGCATTTCTTTCCCGACACCATACAACAAAAGCAATACTGCAATCAATAAAAATAATTTAGTATGACTTTTAATACTCTGAAAAATAAGAATTATCAAATAACTTGCAATAAATGAGACTACAATTGTTAACAATACATTTCCGCCATAACCTACTATACCTCCACCATGGTCATCTTCATTCCCCAGCTGTCCTGTTAAATAATAAAAAACAATAATTCCCAATATATCTGAAAAGGTACTTTCATAAATATGAAATTCTTTTTTAACAGAATTTAAACCTGAAACACTTGGAATAATAATGGCGCTTGACAAGATAGACAGCGGCGTGGCATAAATCCAAGCCTTCTCTATTGTCATTCCGTCTCCTTCATAAAAATAAAATAAAATTTCTGCAGCAATATAAGCCGATGCTAAAAGTCCAATTAGTGCAATGGCCATAGCTTTTGCGATTGGAATATATTTTTCTCTTTTTAACTCTAACTCTAAAGCCGCCTCTAGAACTATCATAATCAGTCCTACTGTCCCCAACAAACCTAATATTGGCCTTAGTGTTTCTTGTTCAATCTTTACAATACTTTGGCAAATCACACCGAAAATAATTAGCATTAAAACGGATGGAACATTAGTTTTCCTTGACAACTCACCAAAGAAAAATGAAATAATAATAATTGCAGATACTCCAATTAAAATCATTTCGGTACTCAAATTAGAAAGATCCATATTTTGTATTTTAAAAATTCAGCTCTATAAATATTGTGTTATGAAACCACCTTACATGAAAAATCTTGTTCCTTAATCAAGGTTACCAAATCTTGTAAATGACTTTCTTCCTTCACTTCTACCCTAGCTAAAATTACTCTAGATTCACCATCACCTACTTTTTCCAATTGTGGCTTATGACTTAGGTCTAAGTATGGAGTGGTAGTCAACAAATCTCTTAAAACAATTAAATAATCCTTTTTTAATTCAAAACTTTTAGGTTGAATTTCCAATTCATAAAACCCGCCAACTTCTATACCAGTCAATAACGTATATCCATCTGAAATCAACCTAGAATAATTGACAAACTGGACACCCTTATGAGTTCTCAATTTAAGGCCAAACCTTCCCTTTTTGAATATAACTCCATGTGAATTATACGTTTTCAGTCTTTTCCCTTCAATTACTGATTTATCAAATTGAACGATTCTGCCACTAAAATAATTCTTTAGGTGATTGAATCCAACTGCTAAAACTATAACAACTAATATTCCATGATAAAACGGATTAATCAGAACAAAACCGCTGCCTAAGATTAACAAAGCAACTGCCTCAAATATTAAAAGAGAATGCATAACTAAGCCTTTCACATTAGTTTGGTATTTCCCTAGAAAATTATATTTGGTTAAAACCCTGTTTAAAAATTCAAGTAAAAAATAAAGCCCCAATAATAACAAAGAACTAAGGAGAAATTGCCACCAATTAAAATATTCTTGATCTAAAGCTTCTTCCTTTAATTCTTCTCTAAAAATTGGATTTTGGGGCGGTACATTAATGATAGTAACGTTTAACTTTCCACTATCACCTTGTGAAAGAACTTCTGTTAAAATTCCTTTTAATTCTTTCTTAGTTGAATGCTCTAAAACAGTAGAATCAACAATTGCAGAATCTAAAGGAGAATGAGGACTTTCGCCAAATTGAGAAAATCCTAAAATAAAAACACAAAAAAGTAAAAATATCGTTCCAATTATTTTTTTCATAAGAATCAAACTCTTATAATTTTAATATTATATAAATCTTCGATTTCAAATCTATTATTTCATCCTTGCTTTTAATAGAACTTCAAATAATTTTTTTCTTCCAATATTTTTCCAACTTCATTAACCACTACCTCGTTCACCTCTAACCAACCATCAATATGGCGAGTCAAAATCCCGATACTTATTAATCGTTGAATAATGAAATTAAATTTCTCTTGGAATGGGGAACCAAATAGTTTCCTCAACCGATATTCATTTGTCCTTTTTTCCATCATTAGAGTAGTCAGGATTATCGCTACATCAGGATTTAAAAAATCAGGAAACGCATAATTAATCGATGCTCGAAATTCTACCTTTTCCTCGCTCTTTTTATAAATTGAAAAAGACCACCTAGAGAGAGACTCTCCAATATTCCCTAAAGTATACCGGAATATGCCATCTGTCATTTTTTGAAACTCTTGAGGAGAGGGTTCCTCATTATTTTTGTTAACTAAAATCTTATGGGTAGCTCCATGCCTAATTAAGATCGCTTCTTTGATTTCTGCCGAACTCATTTTATCCAAGTTGATATCTGCTTGAAAAACTTTTTGTATTTCATGAGTCTTATCCAAATGCGCCACCATCCAGTTCGCCATAGAAACCATAAAAAACATTCTTCCACCATGATTATCAATCGATTTTATAAGTGCTCTTACATTTTGTCCAAGTGGAATATTGGGATCACTCCAGTTTTCCAAATCATCAATCCAAATTAAAGATTGATCATTAACAGAGTACTTTTGGATAAAATCTATTGCTGCGCCAAGGTCATAGGTGGTCTCTAAAATTCGTCCTCCAACTTTTAAAGTAACATTTGGCAATAGTCGAATTGATTTTTGGGGAAAATGAAGAGTTGAAATATATTCACCAAATAATGACTTACCAGAAAATCGTTGCCCACTTAAAATTACTGCCCCTCGAAAACCTATTTTCCATTGGTCTACAATGTTATTAAATCGCTCCAATTCAATCTTTCGACCTACCCAAAATGATTTCCCCATATATCCTTTAGTCAAAAATATATTGGAATATTGATGATTACCAATAGGTCTGTTTTTATTTTGAACAAAGCGAACAATCTTTTCAGAGATACTTAAAGCATCTTCTTTTTCTACAGTATTTTTAAACTTTTGGAAACGTCTAATTTGCTTTTTCAACCAATTTTGAGTATTTAAAACCCATGGATTTTGAGTTAATCGGTATTGATTAATTGTAGTTTGCAATGGTATAGGAAGAAAGACCTTTTCTGTATTATAAATCTCGCTTATTTGAAACTCTTTAGAAAACCTATCCTGAATAATTCCAGAAAGAGAATTTAACTCATTCTCCCATAAATTTGTTTTTTGCAAAAAAGAAACAATCGGATACCAAAATTTATCTTGCTCAAACCTTGGATCTATTCCTCCTTTAGTTCCATCTTCCTTTTTTAATTCACTTGAAAATAGCATAGCTCGATTTCGAATATTCATCAAAGCCATCTTAAAACTATTAAGAATTTGGTCATTAACTTTCCAAAATTCGTATACCAAGGGAGTGGTCTCTGATTCCAACCATAGCCTCGATATATTTTTCAAATTAATCTCTCGAAAAAGTAATAACCCGCCATCAACTTCAATTGGAACCTGAATATTATCTTCCAAAGATTCAATTTCTTTATTAATCGAAATATTTAATAATTCCAAATGTTGGCTAGTTTCCAATTTAGATTCCATATTTATAAGGAGAGTAGATAATTTTCCAGGTTTATCAGTAACATGATCTTCCACTAATTTTTTAGCATCATTTGCCAATATTTTTAACTGGTCAATTTCAACTTTGCTCGTTGTGATATTTTGTTGAATTAACTGCCCAATGTTTTGAAAAACTTTAGATGATTTTAAAAGAGATTGATACTGCTCTATTAACTTTTCACATTGTTGATTTATGGTTTCGATTTGCACCCTATAGATTCCATATGGGCTCTTATTTTTTTTCCATTCAAAAATCTTGGACTTTAATTCTCTTTTATTCTTTTCTAGATTAGTAGTTTCTTTTTCTAGATAGTTTTTAAGATAATTTACACCTTCCTGAATAACATCTTTTGAAGTTAAACGAAGTTGCATTAAACTCTCCTCAGAAATTTTTTGATTTGATTTTAATACTAAAGCTTTTTGATATTGAAAAATAACGTCTCGCCACAAAATCAAAAATGATTTAGCTTCTTCCATCCACGAATATTGAATAATATAACTTGGTAATAACTCATTTGATTCAATAGAACTCTCATCTAATTCATTCTTCACATATTCTCCTAGCTCTAAAATATGATGCGTGATTTTGGCCATACCACTTGACAATGACTCTAAATGATCAGGATTTTCACTCCAAACCTGATTCACTATAGAATCTAATGTAATATCAAAAATATTAAGAAGAGATTTGAGACTTTGCTTTTTGATAGTATCTATCATTTATATTAAAAAGTTCTGTTGACTTTAGGTTTTAAAAAAGTAATTCTTTTCCTAAGTTGAATAATCTGGAAAACTTTTAAAAAAGAGTCAATTATTAAATTTTAATTTTGACATTATTAATTTCGTATTCATGCTTGAATCTGTCATTAATAGGGCTCAATTTAAACATTGTTTTCGTTTTTATTAAAATAATTGCTATGAACTTTAACTGAAATTCAAACTACATTTTGTTGAAAAATTAAATCCTTCCTAGTACTTTTTCAATTTAATTACCTAAAACGTCATAAAGTTGTAAAGGACTGTTTGCAATAACATTATATACTCTCAAATGAGTTGGATGTCAACTTATCTTTTCTTAGTCATCTCCATCTTGATCCAGATTCAACTTTTTGATAAAATATTAGGAAGTTAAGCTTTAAGATTGCTGAGCCTAATTGTTTTTATATGGTTTATATTTTTTATTGTTGAGGAATATATTGATTGTTAAAAGCATTTTTGAGAGAAATGATTCAGATTATAGCAATTGTTAATCAATTATTAGTTTTATGATCATTATGAATAAAACTTACTCATAATAATTCAAAACTTAATTTCTGGCACACAAGTTGTACTATATGGATTTGTAAGTTTTGGTTAAAAAATTGTAAGATTCGTTTCCTAAGCTCGGCTCAAAAAGCCGAGCTTTATTTATTTGTACCCACCAGTAATTCTTCCGAACAATTAATTAATAAATTTCCTCTAATTAATAAATGTCACAATTGATTTGACGAACCTATCTGTCTGCAACAAACAATAAATAAAAAGCGTTTTATTTTGTAGTATTACACTCTAAATATGATTTTATGAATATCAAAACTTGGACAATTTTAGCAGTTACTTTATCTATGATTTTGGGTTGTAAGTTTACCCAAAAAATTACTGATGGAAAAATGGCTTTTGAAAGAAAGCAATATTCCGTTGCAGTTGATATGCTAAACAAAGAATATAAAAAGGCAGATAGTCGTGTCGAAAAAGGAAAAATTGCTTTCCTGCTGGCAGAATCCTACAAAAGAACGAACAAAAACTCCTCCGCCATTTCCTGGTATAAAACTGCCTACGATAACCAATATGGGTCAGATGCACTTAGAGAATATTCCTATGCTTTGAAAAAAAATGAGCAATACGGAGATGCAATAGAAGCCTTTAAAGAATTAGGTCTAGAAATAGGAAGTCCATATGAATACCGCAAAGAAATTACAGCATGTAAAATTGCATTAGATTGGCAAGAACAAGGTGACATGACAGGTTATGAGATTGAACTAGTTTCCTTTAATAGTGCCTCTTCTGAGTACGCTCCGACTCCCTATATAGATAATCAAATTGTTTTCACCTCTGATCGAAGTGACTCAAAAGGCGATGACATTTACAATTGGACTGGAGGAAAATTTTCAGATTTATTTATAGCAAATATTTCTTCCAATAAGGTGAAAACATTTTCAAAAATCATCAATACTCCAAATAATGAGGGAACGATTGCCTTCAATAATGATTTCTCTGAAATTTATTTCTCAAGATGTTATGATTCTGAAGATGTAGATTATTTTTGCAAATTGATGCGCAGTAACAAAGAGGGAGATAATTGGACAGAGGCTGTAGCTTTGGAATTTCTAGAACCAAATGTAAATTATGGTCACCCATCTCTTTCAAAAGATGGATCAAGTCTCTATTTCTCAACAGATCATCCTGATGGGTGGGGCGGTTATGATATTTTTGTTTCTGAACGAACACCAGACGGATGGGACACACCTCGTCCATTGAGTAGGACTATTAATTCTGAGAAGGATGAAAAATTTCCATTTATGCATGGTGACACCTTGTATTTTGCATCAACAGGCCATACTGGAATGGGCGGATTAGATATTTTTCGATCAGTAAAAACAAAAGAAGACGCGTGGTCTCCCATTATTAACTTGAAAGCTCCTATAAATTCAGGCTGGGATGACTTTGGCTATGTAGTCAACCAAAAACTTAAGCCCTCTGGAAATATTTTACATGAAGGATATTTTACTTCTTCTCGAATAGACGGAAAGGGAAGTGATGACATCTATAGATTTGTAAAAAGAATTCCTCCTCCTCTTCCTCCAAAACCAGTAGTTGAAAACCCAGATTCAATTATTTATAAATTAGTTTTAGATGGTTATGTTTTGGAAAAAATATATCAATCTGCAGATAACCCGAACAGTAAAGTTTTGGGAAGAAAACCATTATTAGATTCAACAGTGGAAATTGATATTAATGGAAAAAAACGTTCAGTAAAAATTGATAGAGATGGAAAATTCACATTGGAATTAGATAAAAATACAGATTATAACTTTTTGGGGAGTCACGAAGGATATTTTAATAATTCTGCCAGATTTAGTACTGTAGGAATCGCTCAAAATGAAAATAATCCTATTCAAAAGTTTGAAATAGAAATCGTACTAGATAAAATTTTCAAAAACAGAGAAATCATTTTGAAAAATATATATTACGATTATGATCAATGGAATATTCGGCGTGATGCGCAGCCAACATTAAATGAGCTAGCGAAAACACTTTTGGAGAATCCAAAAATCCGAATTCAAATGGCATCACATACTGATTGCCGAGGAAAAGCCAATTATAACCAAACTCTGTCCCAAAGAAGAGCGCAGTCCGCTGTTGATTATATTATCTCAAAGGGAGTAAAATCAGAAAGGTTACAAGCAAAAGGTTTTGGAAAAAGTTCTCCAGAAGTTGATTGCTTATGTTCAAGGTGCTCTGAGATAGACCATCAAGCTAATCGAAGAACTACATTCAGTGTGATTGATTAAATTATTTGAACAATAGAAAACGGGTTGCATCCAATTGAATGCAACCCGTTTTTTATTGTGTGTATATTTTTAACTTATTTTTTTGACTTTGCAAAAGGATCATATTTTACGTAAACATGTATCCACATTGATCTCGATATTCTAAAAATCCAAAAGTAAAAAATCGCACATATCACGATTAGTAAGGCAAAAGCTCCATTGACACTCATTCCAGCTATCAAAATACCACCACCTACAAAGAACAAGCAAAACCAAGCCATCCAAATGTATGAAACGAACATTGCCCCAAACCAAAACCCAGGTTCAGGTGAAAAACTTTGTTTACAAATTTCACATTTATCAGGCATCTCAGTTGGCCTTGAATAAGAAAAAGTATGCGTATAGAATAAATCTCCTTCACGGCACCTAGGACATTTCATTAAAAATATACTAGACAAAACTCCTCGGTTCTTTTCTTGTTTATCCATTTTTGTAAGTTATTAAGTGCGGAGCAAATATCACTAAATTTATTGAACTCAATTGTAATTATCATCACAAAATTCATTTACCAACAAACTAGACGCAATCTTTGTAAAAAACAAAAAGCGCCGAAATATAAATTTCGGCGCCTCAACGCAAATTTTATTGCTAATAATATTTAGCTTATAGTTGGTTTAAGATTTATTTTTATAAATCATAAATAGAATCATAAATTTTCTGTAAATCAAAGTTTTTAGCTTCTTGATGCACCAAACATATACATCCATCAATTTTTTTTCCTTTTATTTTTCCAAATTGCATCTTATAATCATTTCCAATATTGAAAAACATTTGAATAATATCGCTCGGAAAAGTAGCATCAACATGTTTTCCTAAAACAAAAGCCACATATTTACTTTGAATACTCGTCGCACTTACACAAAATTTACCTTTAACTTTTCCAAAAATATCTGCCTCATTTAAATATTTTAAAGGCTCGTCTTCATTTACACACAAATTATGTCTACTAATCCCTAAATCTATTTCGTTGTATAAATCTACCAAGTCCTTTGTTGGTGGATTTTGAAGAACACGAGTGACTTTTTTATAACTTATCATTCTCACAGATTTTAAATTAATTGGGATAGAATTACATAGTTTTATTTGCAATTCTTTTGCCAAAAATTTAAACTTGACTGCTTTTTTTAAATTAATAAAAAATAAATATATGAAACATAAAACCTACTTTTATACATAAATAGCACATTTACAGTACTTTATAAATGTATAAACTGATTACTAGATAAAATACAAAATTTTTAATTTTTTATTTTTTATTTGGAAGATTTAAAACAATTCCATATTTGTGGAATACCTGCATTATTCATTTCTAACACCATGCTATCAGCAGTAATTTGGACAACTCTTACAACCTTTTCTATCCGATCTGAATTTAAGGTGTCGGTAGAGTACAATTTACCATCTTTAGTTGTATAATTACCTGCCTCTTTATAGTATGAAATCTCGTAAGTATAAGTACCATTTGAAAGAAAATTGAAGGTAGCTTGTTCTGCACCTTTATCAGTCGCTTTACCTTTTTCAATCATTGAGTCAACTTTCCATTCACCATGAAGTAATGTTTCGTCAATTTTTTTACAAGTAAAAATTAGAAAAGGAATAGAAAAAATAAGAAGGATTTTTAATTTCATTGTTTTAATTTCATTGTTTTAATTTCATAACTCACTTAGAAAAAAAAGATACTTTCAAGCTTAAAAAAAATTAAAATCATTTTCACTCAATATTAAAAGTAATTCGAAAATTACTACTTCCTGATTATATTACTCACATTAACTTCTATCCCAAATAATACATTACCCCTAAAAGTCCGACTCCTCCCAAAACAATAGTGTATGGAAATGCCATCTTTACCATTTTCCCGTAAGACAAATTGATTAGTGGTGCGAGAGCAGAGGTCAATAAAAACAAAAAGGCCGCTTGTCCATTTGGTGTTGCTACACTTGGTAAATTTGTTCCTGTATTAATAGCAATTGCTAATTTTTCAAATTGCTCTCGACTAATATCACCCGCATCAAATACATTTTTCACTTCCCCTATGTAAACTGTAGCTACAAAAACATTATCGCTTATCATTGAAAGTATTCCATTTGCTAAGTAAAACATAGTTGGTTGTTGTGATAACTCTAGAGTAAGAGCCCACTCAATAATAGGGCTAAATAAATGTTGATCATGAATCATAGCAACTATCACAAAGAATACAACTAAAAGGCCAGTAAATGGTAAAGCTTCTTCAAATGCTTTCCCAATTGCATGCTCGTCAATTATTCCAGTAAAAGCAGTTTGAACAATGATTAATCCCAATCCAATCAATCCAACAGGAGCTAAATGCAGTGCTAGACCAACAATTAATAAAATAGCAGATATAGCCTGAACCATCAATGCATATTTTTCTTTTTTTGTTCTTTTGGCATCTGATTCTTCTGTATAATTTTCAATTATTCCCCTTGCCACGCTTGGCATTTGGGTACCATACCCAAATAATTTAGTTTTCTCCAAGAAAATGGTTGTTAATAATCCACAAGCTAAAACAGGCATTGTAATTGGCGCCATCTGCTTAAAGAATTCAATAAAATCCCAACCCAGTCTTTCTCCTATTAATAGATTTTGAGGCTCCCCTACTAATGTACAAACTCCACCCAAGGCCGTACCTACAACTCCATGCATCACAAGGCTCCTTAAAAAGGATCGAAATTGTTCTAAAGTCTCACCCGATAATTCCTTCCTATCCAAAACCCCACTGTGATCATAATCCGAGGAGCTAGAATGTATCTTGTGATAAACTCCATAAAAACCCACTGTAACACTTATCAATACTGCGGTTACAGTCAGTGCATCTAAAAACGCCGATAATACAGCTGACAGAAATACAAATAAAAGTGATAAAACCAGTTTAGATCTAATTTTTATAAAGATTTTACTAAATATATACATTAACAAAGGCTTCATAAAATAAATCCCTGCAACCATGAAAACTAATAATAAAATTACTTCAAGGTTATGTTCGACTTCTAAGATAACTCCACCTTTTACAGCCTTTCCTAATTCATCGTAAACAACATTTCCATGGTCTAATTTATACATTGGATGGGTTAAACCTAACAAGAGCGCTTGAATTGCAAGAATACCACCAGATTGAAGTGGATAACATTTTAAAGCCATTGCGAGAGTAAAAATAAATTCGGCAATAAATATCCATGCTGTGATTTTAGTTCCCAAAATAAATAAAGAAGCTACATTAAACACTAAAAACCCAATCATTGTATATTTAAACCAACGAGGACTATTCCCTAAAAAACTATCAAGCATAAGGTTGTTCTTTTTAAATTGACATTTAAATCAAGTGGCTATTTTTAAGCACGCACAATGTAAATAGAAAGGTTGAATTATTTAATAAAATTCTTTGTTTTTTAACATTATGAATTTTATTAAGAATCTTTGAAATTCCTACCATTAAAAAACTTATTTTTGTGTAAAACTTGGAGAAAAGATATGGTAAAAATCGGAGATATAAATTTAGGCGAATTTCCTCTTTTGTTAGCACCAATGGAAGATGTGAGTGATCCTCCATTTCGAGCACTTTGCAAAGAACAAGGATGTGATATGATGTATACAGAATTTATTTCTGTCGAAGGATTGATCCGAGATGCAACAAAAAGTGTTCAGAAGTTAGATATTTATGATTACGAAAGACCAGTTGGAATACAAATTTTCGGAGCAGAGGAAGATTCAATGAGACGTGCTGCTGAAATTGTTGAAGAAGCCAAGCCTGAAGTTTTAGATATCAACTTTGGTTGCCCCGTTAAGAAAGTTACTTGTAAAATGGCAGGTGCAGGTATTTTACAAGATATCGACAGAATGGTAAAATTAACAGACATCATTGTTAAATCTACCAACCTTCCCGTTACTGTCAAAACTCGTCTTGGTTGGGATGACAACACAAAATATATTGAAGATGTTGCTGAAAGATTGCAAGACGTTGGAATCAAGGCATTGTCTATTCATGGACGAACTCGTAAACAAATGTATAAAGGGGAGGCTGACTGGACTTTAATTGGTAAAATAAAAGAAAATCCGCGTGTACATATTCCTATTTTTGGAAATGGAGATATTAATAGTCCAGAAAAGGCTAAATTGTATCGTGAAAAATATGGTGTTGACGGCATCATGATTGGGCGTGCAAGTATTGGCAATCCATGGATTTTTAGAGAAGTAAAACATTATTTTGAGACTGGTGAATTGCTTCCTCCACCTACAATTAAAGAAAGGGTTGCAGCTGCTAAGCAACACTTGAAACATTCGATTGAATGGAAAGGTGAAAAGCTAGGAATCCTTGAAATGCGAAGACACTACACTAATTATTTTAGAGGTTTCAGAAATATAAAACCATATAGAATGAAACTAGTGACCAATTTTAATCCAGACGATGTTTTTGGAATTTTAAATCAAATTGAAGAAGATTATTCTGGTGTGCAAATTTGACTTAGTACTAAAAAAACTAAAGAAGGCCAAAACGATGTTTTGACCTTCTTTTTATTTCTCAATCGATCTTATTTTCAAATCAGATTCTACCATACCTTTATCCTTTAACTTCTTTCGATAAAGAATACCTTCTCTTATGGCCTCTTCTTTGTCTCCATAAAGCCATTCTATATAAATGATATAATCCTCGCTATCTGAGTAAAAACATCCAAGCCATAAGACATTAGCTTTAAATCCATTGCGTCGAAGTAATTTCATTCGACGTTCAGATGCTTCAACCCCAGTAAAGATTCCATCCTGTACTAAATGCTTTTTGCCAAAAAAATTTAAAAATCGAGAGCAATCATAACCAGTAATATTTTCTATTTCTGACTCAACAAAAAACTCATTTTCACCTTTTTCCATTAACAAATCTGTCTTTTTTAATGGAGCACGCTTCATTAAAAAATCATCGCGTTTATCTTCTTCAACTATTGGAATATAAGAATCTGGTCTTTTCTTTTGAAAAGGTTCTACCACAGAATTATCTATCATTTGATCAAACTCATCATTTTTTCGATGCTTTGTTGCCTCAGTAAGTTGTTGATTATAAATTGATTCATTTTTTACGTAATCAAAATCTTTTTCCCTTAAGTCTTCATAAGCAACAAAACCAATTAGACCTAACATGATTATAGAAGCAAAAATTGGTTTGTAAAGACTTCGCCTGTATCTTAAGACTGACTGACTAGTGGTTGTCCAACCAATTCTATTTTTTATCAGTCTCCAAAACTCAATAGCTTTATTTACGATAGGATTTTTAACAAGACTATTTTCACTCATAAAACTCAATACTTGGCGGCCATTTCCAAATAAGTCCTCCCTTGATGCTGAAATAACCAAATGAGTTTTTAAGGCTTTATCAATTGATAAAAGTCCAAATCCATTTCTGACACATTGAGTCTTGAGTTCTTCAAATAAAGGATCATTAGCACCATAAAAAACATTGTCTCCAATCGCTACCCATTGTTCATCTGCATGGTATTGTCTAAATTGTTCTAAAGCATAAATATATTTATACTTAGCTCTTTTTGAAAAAAAATAACGGTAGCCAAGAAATGAACCAAGAAATAATATACTTAAACCAGAAGTTAATTCAAGGTGCTCTCTTTGAAACGCAAAAAGGTGAAAATAATGCCCAAACAAAATGACAATAGCAACTAAAAAACTACTCCACATGAAGGCATCCCAATTCAATAATTGATGTTGCATTCTATATTTGACCTCATTCCTTGTTTCGAATGAAGTAGCCTCAACTGAAGCAATAAATGGTTTTTTATTTTTTTGAGGAAACGTCAACAGTCCATCAGCAATAATACCTTCTTTCGTAGATTGATCCACTTTGACATCGGTTTTCCCAGAACGGGGACGATATTTATAGTACATTTTTAAAAATCGCAGCGCAGATTTTTTAATATTATTTTCAGACTGAGAAACCATATTGTCTTCTGTTATTGATTAAGTTGTTTCCAAAGAGTAATCGTTTCTTGGGCTTCCTTCACATCATGAACTCTCAATATTTTCGCACCTCTCTCAAGCGCTAATGTATTTAAAACTGTAGTTCCATTTAATGCCTCATCGGGAGTTGAATTCAGAATCTTGTAAATCATACTTTTTCGAGAAACACCTACAAGTAAAGATAAATCTAAAATTTTAAATATGGCAATTTTTTGTAATAATTGATAATTATGTTGAGTAGTCTTACCAAAACCAAAACCTGGATCAAGGATGATATCTTTAACACCTAGTTCTCTAAGTTTCCCTATTTTTTCAATAAAAAATTCTAAAACATTATTCGTTACATCTTTATATTTTGGATGTTGTTGCATATTTTTTGGTTCTCCTTGCATATGCATCAATATATAAGGAACGTTTAACTCAGCAACTGTATTAAACATCTGATCATCAATTCTTCCGGCGGAAATATCATTAATTATTGAAGCCCCAGCAATAACACTTTGCCTTGCAACTTTTGCTTGAACCGTATCGATTGAAATAATGACATTTGGAAAATGCACTTTAATTTGCTCAATAATTGGAACTACTCTACTCAATTCTTCTTTTACAGAAATAATTTGAGCACCAGGCCGAGAGGACATTCCTCCAACATCAATAATAGTTGCCCCATTTATAATCATTTTCTCCGCTTGATTTAACATTGCTTTTACATTGTCATATTTACCACCATCAAAAAAAGAATCTGGAGTAACGTTTAAAATACCCATAATGATTGGCTCTGAAAGATCAATCAATTTACCTTTACAATTTATTGTGGATTTCTGATGAAGCATTTATGTAAGTTGTTTGTTAAATTTGATTTAATTCGTCCTCCCAAAATTATAATAATTTTAGACTTTCCCGTAATATGCAAAACAAGACTTTAAGATCAATACTAGATTTAACTAATCTTTAAATAATACTCAACACTTATTAAAATAATATATACATGAAAAATCATTGGACTAATATCCTAAAATATAATCTTTGGGCTAATCAAGCAACTGTTGATTTACTTAATCAATATGATGAGGATATTATTATAAGGTCAGTTATAAATAGTTTTCCCTCCATTGAATTAACTATGAAACATATATGGATAGCTGAAAAAATATGGCTGACTAGATTAAAAGGAAAGTCAGATATTATTCTTCCTGAATTTAAGGGCAATATAAAAGAGACTTTCCAAATAGGGATGAAGATATCAGAAGCATTTCTTAAATTTATTGAAAATAAAGATGAATTATTCTTCAATTCAAGATGTGAATTTCAAGATACCAAAGGAGATAATTATTCACTCCCTACAAAACAAATTATCCATCATGTTATGAATCATTCTACATATCATCGAGGACAAATAACAACATTAGGCCGACAAGCAGATTTTGGAGAAATCAAGTCAACTGATTATATTGAATTTGCAACTAAAATTGGACACTAAAAACTAGTAGTTAGTCTTCTCTAGAAATAGATAAAAAAGGTTTAACAAGAATTTCTTTAAAATGATTCAGAACCTAAAAGTGCTGGTATAGAAATGTGCCGTTAGTTGGTTTTTTCTTATTTTTACAAAAAATGAGAATATTTTTTGTAAAAAAATATTTGAGAATTATTTAAGTCTTTTAAATTGCTAATTTAAATTAAATCGTCTTTTTACTGATTCAAGTTCTTATATTTTTTCAACCTCTTATTATGTCAGAAAATACTTACAGCAAAGGAACATCTCTAGACAAATTATTACTCTACACATTATTTTTTGGAATCTGCCTTTTGCTTTTTTATAATTATTTCAAAAAATCTTCTTTATCAAACGGTGATAACTACACCAGCATTCCCAAAGAAATGCAAATTAAATATATCCCAGCTGAATTTGATTTCCAAGTAGATGATGAAACTACATTAGCCATTTTAACCAATCCAGAAAGGTACCAAAGAGAGTTCAATGATTTAATTTATAATTTCAATTTAAGTATGTTAAATCATGTAGCCAATCGGATGGATTTGTCTGACTCCATTAAAATGGAAATTGAACCTACTTACCAAAAACAGCATCCCTTTTTGAGACAGATGTATTATAATGATTTTTTAAAAATTAAAGATACTTCTGCAAACATGTACGAGTCATGGTATGGAAATAATTATAACTTGGCAACTGAAGCCCTTAATGAAGTTGCCTCCAACTATAGTTGTTATTTAGTTAATCAGATAATTATGAACCTAGTAATTTCAAAAGGTGGCAAAATTATAGGAGTGGGCAATAATGTAGAAACTCCATGCATGATTGCTCTGTCTGAAAGTCTCAAACCAATGATTCGTAGACTAGAACAAAAAGCTGCTATCAAGGATTTTAGCTCCTCAAAAGGAATGCTTGAGAAAAAAATAGAAAAGACAATCGCAGAATTAGCTACGATGGAAGTCAGAGATAGAAAAGGACTTAACAATCAATTACAAACTAAAATTTGGGGTTATGCAGTTTCATCAACAGACATTGAAGTCTCTGCAATTAGTGTTTTAAAAGTTGGTTTTAAACTGGATAATTTTTTCGAGATAAAACTAGATGAAGGTAGAAAAAGATTAAACATAAATCTACCCGCTCCTCAGGTTTTATCACATGAGGTTTATCCAAAAATCGATAAACTTGATGTAGGTTGGATGCGAGAATTAAGTAATGAAGATTTTAATAAAAATTTCAACCTATTACGTCAAGAGTTCCGCAGAGATGCAATTGAAGATAGAATATATGATAAAGCTAAAGATCAAGCTGATGAATTAATGGAACTAATGTTGTCTCCTATAATTTCTCAATTAAAAGGCAATTATAAAATGATAATCCGATATCAAGAGAATCCAAAATCATTAGCCGACCAAGAATTCACCAATCAAAAACTGGACGAAAACATCGAAAATTAAGTATTCCCGTTAAATTTTAGTTCTAAGTTATTGTTCATCAGCAATTCAGTAATAATGAAAAACAGCACAGTTATTGCAAAATTAATAGTTGAAGGTTCGAAGTTTAATCTTAAAGTAGAGTAACGGTTCCTTTTATTCTATTACCCCTAAATTTCACTAAAAGATTAGATTTTAAATTTATCTACATCTTTGCATCTCATTGAACTGAAATATTTCTTATTTTTTTTTAATTGTAGAGTTAACTCTAAAAAAAGTTTGGTAAATATTTAAAATCTCATTTGTCCAAAATGTGAATTTCACCAAAACTGAAAAAAATCCCTATGAATATATTTTTTATCTACTTTGTTATTTTTTCACTTTCCCATATTTGGTCATTTGGGCAAAACCCTAACGATTTTAGGGATACAAATAATGCCAAAGAATCTCTCCGAATTGCCGAATGGCAAATGAACGAAGGTGATGTTCAAGCTGCCATCAAACAACTTGAACATACTGTAAAAATCAAAAATAATTTCGCAGTTGCACATCGGTTATTAGGAAAAACCTATCTTGAAACAAGTCAATTCAAAAAAGCAATTAAAGCATACGAACAAAGCTTTGAAATAGATGATAAACTCTCTCGTGCTGCACTTTTTGAATGCGGTGAAGCCTATTTTAAATTAGGTGAACCTGAATTAGCTATGTATTTTTTCAATCGATATGAAAAAATGAAAGATAATAATTATACCAATGTCAAGAAAGAATCTGGTTTAGAGATAACTTATGATTTGATGTTGGATGAAAGAAAAATGAATTGTGATTATGTGTTTAACTTAGATAAAAGTTTAATTATCGATGAACCATATAATCTAGGAAAAAAAATTAATACCAAATTCGACGAGTACCTTCCAACAGTAACAAGCGATGGAAAAAAACTAGTATTTACTCGAAGATTAAAAGATGTTAATGAAGATATTTATTTGAGTTACCGTGATGGAGATGATTGGAAAAAAGGAAAAGCTTATGGAAACTCGTTAAATACAGATGAAAATGAAGGAATGGCTAGATTTGAAATGCATGGAAAGGCTTTTTACTTTTCAGGTTGTATGCGTGAAGATACTGAAGGTGGTTGCGATATTTACAAAGCAACTTTGAAAGACGAAGAAATAATTGAAGTCTCTAGGTTAGAAGGAAAATTGAATTCACATGAATGGGATTCTCAACCATCAATAAGCTGTGATGGAACAAAAATGTTTTTTTCTAGTACTCGAGAAAATGGCCTTGGTGGTGGTGATATTTATTTGAGTACCATTTTACCTAATGGTGATTGGGGAATCCCCACTAATCTAGGTAAAATAATAAATACAAAAGGAGATGAGGAAGCTCCATTCATTGCCAACGATGGACTTACTTTGTATTTTACTTCTACAGGGCATCCAGGGCAAGGTGATGGTGATTTATTTGTTTCAAAATTTAAAAATGGTACTTGGTCGGCACCCGAGAACTTAGGTTTCCCAATAAATTCTACGGGAAAAGAGATAGGAATGTATGTTCAAGGAAATGGCAAAACTGCCTATTTCGCCTCTGAGAGAATTAACGGAACTGGAGGATTAGATATTTACACATTTGAATTACCAGAAGAACTTAGACCAAATCCAATGGTGCATTTAGAGGGTTTTGTTACAAATGGAGAAACTAATGAACCAATTGAAACAACAATTAGTATAAGTAATTCTTCAGAGAAATTCACTATTCAATCGGACGAAACTGGCTGGTTTTTTCTGTGTGTCCCTGGTAATAAAGGATATTCATTCCAGATAAATCAGAAAGGTTATGACTATTTTATCGATGCTCAATTTTTGGATGCTCAAGACAATACTTCCAACAATCGTATCAACTTACCATTAGTACCAAAAAATAACTTAAAAACAGTTGCAGTAAGAAAAGGCTTACCTGCTAGAGAAAAACGAGTTCAATTTTTCTTTGAATTTGACTCCTTCACTTTAAACCAAAAAACTGAAATAGAATTAAAAGAATTATCTAAACTTTTAAACAGAGAAAAGGATTGGAAAATAGAGGTAGTTGGATATGCAGATAATATTGGCTCTGCAGGTTACAATAAAAAGTTATCTGAAAAAAGAGCAAAAGCAATTGCTTCTTTCCTTTCAAAATATGGAGTTACTATTGAAACCGTAATAAAAACAGAAGGGCTTGGTTCCATCTCCAGCTCACCAAATAACGATACAAGTAGTCAAAGTAGACGAGTTGATGTTGTTTTAAGGAAATAGTTTCTTTAGCTACTGGATTAAAACAACTTAATTAATAATAGTTTAATTTAAGGTTAGTGGAGTATTTCTAAAAATCATTCGTAAATTAATCACACACAATACTAATGCAATACTTAGCCATAGATATCTCCATACCACCTCTGGGAAAATTATCATATGTTCCGCATAAGCTTTCAAATCTGAAGAAGGGCCAACATCAAAATCTTGAATAATGTATAATATACTAGCCAATCCTAGAAACATTAAAATTTCCCGATCTAACTTTGTGAATTTCGAAATCCAAGAAAGCCCAATAGCAAAAGCAATTAAAAAACTAGTTGCAAACATGGAGTTATACCAATAAATCCCTGTAAAAACCATCATTACACATAATAAAGTAACTGTACTTGAAGCCCATTTTTCCTTTCTTGCTCCTATATAAAAAAGTATATTTCCTAGAACAGCACTTCCAATATATCCTCCCATTAAGATGACTCCTCTCCATCCACCTTGAGACACAGTTACCCCTGCTCCATTGGATTCAATATTAATGTGAAGTACTTTTCCTCCAGTCATGATTGTTCCTAATCCATGTCCTAACTCATGTAAAAAAGTAACCAATAATGTTATTGGGTATAATACTTTTAACCCAACTTCACCTCCAAAATATTTTAATCCAATATAAAGACCTGTCACCCCAAGAAGTCTAAATAAAAGTGCATTTTGCATAAATTATACTTTAAATTAAAAAACCAGAAGGTAGAAAAAAAATAATTTCAATTCTAATAATTTCGACGAAGGTGGATCATATTAATAGGTATTAAGTAATTTTTTAAATAGATATCAACCACTTTTTAGTCATCAACTTTCTTTAAAAAGCAACTTCAACTCTTTTGCCTCGGAAGGTTTAATACGACCGCTAAGAACTAATCGCAATTCTCTTCTACGAAAAGCGCTATCATATAATTGTTGTTCCTCCCTAGTCAGCGCATTAAGTTGAGGTACCTTTTTAGGTTTTTTATGCTCATCATCTAAGGCCACAAAAGTAAAATAAGCATGGTTACACATTCGTGATTCATGACCTTTAATATTAGCAGCAAATACTTCTACATAAACTTCTACCGAAGTATTAAACGCTCGAGTTACAGAAGCTTCGAGCGTAATAACATCACCCATCAAGATTGGTTTTTGAAATGACACATGATCTACAGAAGCAGTCACCACATGAGCCTCACAATGTTTTCCTGCACAAATCCCCCCAACGATATCCATCCATCGCATCAGATTACCTCCCATCAAGTTACCCAGAGGATTAGTATCATTGGGCATAATCATTTCTGTCATTACGGTTTTGGATTCGCTAACTTTTTTTGATTTCATCAAATTATTTTTAATTTTTTATTTTTCGCAAAAGTAATATTTTGATTTTTAATTTTCTTAATTCATAACATTCTGTTTTTTCAAACGATTTATCTATAACCTTGTTACTCATATTAATGGTCTTAAACTCTAATAAATTTGTATCTCCGCCTATTTGTTTTTTTGGTTTTTATTTTTTCACCTCTATTTACTTTTTCTCAAAATAAAATAACTGTAAGTGGTTTTGTATCAAATGCCAAAAATGGAGAAACACTAATTGGAGCAAATATTTATATAACCAAACTAAAAACTGGAACTGTTACAAATGAATATGGTTTTTACTATTTAGAAATTGAAATTGTGTTTTTCTGCGAGGTATGGTTTACTTTCAAATTTTCCGTTCAATGCCAATTACACAAAAATGTCTCAATACGTTCATTCAGTTTCTAACTCCGGTGTTAACCTTTCGACAGAAATTTGGTATCCGACAGATATTATTGCATTACCTCAGCGTAGTAATCAATTTGCGGTAGGACTTAGTTGGTCAATTACCAAAGACATATTAGTGACTAATGAAGTCTATTATAAATGGATAAATCGTATAGTTAATTCAAGAGACGGTGTCCGTTTGATGATGATGATTAAAGTGGAGAAGTCGTTTTTGGAAATGGAACAAGTCATGGTTATGAACTCTATTAAAAAAAAAATGGAAAATTTACTAGATGGATAGGTTATACCTTTTTTTTAAGCGAGTTAGAATTTAATGAAATTCGGAATGGTTATTCATTTCCACCTCAGTATGATATACGTCATAATTTATCTACAGTTACTTTGTTTCAATTAAATTGTAGATGTAATTTGACTACAACTTGGAATTTTACTTCAGGTGATCCAACTACAATTCCAATTGGAAGGTTTTTCATTTAAGATGTCGTTGGTGCAAATCCGCAATTTGTAATTCCTCTAAATTCTTTACGAAATTATTTCCGAATGCCTAACTTTCATCGAATTACTCTAGGGGTGGCATGTAAATTTTGGCACAAGATGAGAACTTTTGATTTGACTTTGATTATTTACAATACCTATGATCGTCGAAACTCTTATTTTCTTTATATAAACATTCAAGATAATAAGGAAGATTCCATCCCAGATTCTTTTAAAGCAAAGCAAATTCCCCTTCTCTCAATTTAACCATCCTTGACTTATAACTTTAGATTTTATGATACTATTTATTTATCAATATTAATTTTATTAGAAAACTATTATTTTTTTCCTTATTATTGCGAAGTCTAGAAGATTAGAATTTATTTCAAGATTATTTTTTAATGGCAGTACGTTTTCTATATACGTGCATCTTACCTAGCAAAGACCTATCAATTATTTTTTTCAAAAAAACCTCTAAATCCTATTACCAAATGGTAATGTCTTTTTCAGGCGTTTCATCATTTGTCAAAACTGAATTAATTTTCTGATTTCCGGTTATTATTTTATTGGAAAAAGAATTAAAGTTTAACCTCTATCTCACAAGTTAGTTTTTTAAAACCTCAACTGTGGGTTAGCTTTAATTCATCTTCTTCATAATTATGTTATAACCTCTCATCAGAATTATATCCTTACAATACTTATATTTCAAATTCCAAAACCAAAAAATGACTAAACTAAAGTTTCTCCCAGTTTTTATTTTTATTGCATTGACCACTACCCTTTTCAGTCAAAAAGAAGCAAATATTTGGTACTTCGGTCATAATGCCGGACTTGATTTCAACTCTGGTGAACCAATAGCATTAACCGACGGAATAATGAATACTGACGAAGGTTGTGCAAGTATTGCTGATTCAAATGGAGCGCTCCTTTTTTACACAGACGGAACATTTATCTGGAATAAAAATCATGTCCAAATGCCAAATGGCTATGGTTTACTTGGTCATAAATCAAGTACTCAATCTGGAGTAATTGTACCAAAACCAGGCTCCCCCAATATTTATTACGTTTTCACAGTTGACTTTACAGCAAACCCAGGCGGAGTTGCCTACTCGGAAGTTGATATGAATTTAGATGGAGGGCTCGGAGATGTAAATGCTATAAAAAATATTCAATTATTAACTCCCGCTTGTGAAAAGATTACTGCTGTTCTACATGAAAACAATCAAGACATTTGGGTAATTGGACATGCCTGGAAATCATCTAGTTATATGGCGTGGTTAGTTACAGATACAGGTGTAAATTCTAATCCAGTAATTTCTACAATTGGTTCTTACATTGGACCATTTGGATCAAGTTATTTTAATTCGATTGGCTATTTAAAAGCTTCAGCAGAAGGAGATCGAATAGCAGCAGCCCATTGGTATAATTTAAATCAGGTTGAGATTTTTGATTTTAATAATTCTACCGGCCAATTAACCAATCCAATTACATTGGACGGATATACAGGAAGTGGTTGTTATGGTGTAGAATTTGCCCCATCAGCACCCATCCTTTATGTTTCAGAAAGATCTTATCAAGGATATATATATCAATACGACTTATCAAGCAATAATCAATCAACAATAAATAATTCACGAGTTCCTTTATTCCAACTTGACTCTGCAAGTTCTGCTCGCTGGGGAGGAATCCAATTAGGACCAAATGGTCGAATGTATGTTTCCAAAAGAAATTCAGCCTATTTAGGTGTTATCAATAAACCTGATGTTTTAGGTCAAGAATGTGAGTATGTAGATGAAGGTGTTGATTTGAATGGAAAACTTTCATGGATTGGTCTTCCTTCATTTATTCAATCTTATTTTATCAAAGCTAATTTTTCTATTGAAGGATTTTGTCCAGCCAATCCAACCTATTTTACACTTGAAGTTACTGACTCGGGATTGGATTCTATTAAATGGGATTTTGGAGATCCATCTTCTGGAGTAAATAATTTTTCTACAGAAAATAACCCTGAACATATATTCACAGATACAGGAACATTTGAAATTACCCTAATAGTTTTTGGGAATGGCTTATCTGATACAAGTACTCAGGAAATTACATTGACTATTCCATATTTAGATCTTGGCCTAGATTTATCAACCTGTCCTGATATTGTAAATGTTTTAGATGCTACCACAATTGATGCCACATATCTTTGGTCAGACGGTTCTACTAATCCTACAATGAATACAATTTCCCCAGGGGCATATTCTGTTACAATAGAAGTTGATGGCTGTCCTGCAGATGATACAATTTCTGTTTTTCATTTACCTCTTCCTGATATAGATTTAGGAAATGACCCTTCTATTTGTGAAAATGAAATATTTACATTTGATGCAACAACTCCAAATGTTAACACTTATCAATGGCAAAATAATTCTACTGACCCAACTCTTATAGCAACCGGTGAAGGAAATTATTCTGTAACTGTTACTGGAACAAATGGATGTATTTCCTTCGATTCAGCTTACTTGACCATTAACCCATTGCCCGTGTTTAGCCTAGGAGCTGATACTGAAGTTTGTAAAAATGAAAATTATCTTTTGGATGCAGGTATTGGAATTACAAGTACTTATCTTTGGCAAAATGGTTCAACAAATTCAATCTTGAATGTTTCACAAGGAGGAACATATACAGTTGCAATAACCAATTTGGGATGTACAAGTACAGATGAAGTTGAAATTTTTTACACAGATATTCCTGTAGTTGATCTTGGAAATGATATTTTAATTTGTCCTGATGATGAATTAATCCTGGATGCTTACTTTGATGATTTGACAACCTACACTTGGCAGAATAATTCCAATTTACCAACTTTTACGGTAACTGAACCTGGGATATATTCCGTTATATTAGAAAATATTTGTGGGACAGTAATGGACGAAATTCTTATTGGTGAAAATCTTCCTCCCGTTCCATTATTCATTGGAAACGACACGGTAATTTGTATTGGTGATTCTTATTTAATAGATGGCACTAATACAAATACCACTCACTATTTATGGCATACCGGAAGTGATGAACCGAAAATAACAGTTCAAGAACCAGGAATTTACTCGCTCACTTGGGCAAATGAATGTGGATTTGTAACTGAATCAATGGAAGTTAAAAACCGAATATGTGAATGTCCCGTTGTTTTTCCAAATGCATTTTCTCCTGATGGAAATGGTTGGAATGAAAGATTCAATACTGTTTCACTTTGTGCATTTAGCAAATTTAATGTGAAAATATTTTCTCGCTGGGGTGAGTTACTTTTCGAAACTAATGACCCCTCGATTGACTCAGGTTGGGATGGTACATTTAATGGAAAAGATGTGCAGGAAGGTGTTTATGTCTATATTTGTGAATTTGAACATGAATTTGACAAAGGAAGAATTTCAGGGGATATTACAATTTTGAGATAATCATTGGAAACAATTTCTTCCGTTAATCTTGAGTAAGAAAAAAGGAATTTGGTCAAATTATCAAATTCCTTTTTTCATTTTTATTATTTATTGGGAAATATTTTTCATCTTGAATCTGTTCCTTTTTAGATATTCAATTTCTTACCAAGACTTTTTTATTTTTTCCAAAATCAAAAACTATCTTTAATGCGAAGAATTTTCTTCTATTAGAAATATATGCCTCCAATGAAAAAATTATTTATTTTTTGCTTCCCTACATTTCTATTTTTTGCTTGTCAAAATACAGAAACTTCAAAAGCAGTAAAAATTACAGGAACCATTGAAAACCCTGTTTCTAAAAATGCTACTATCCGCTATGGAGATTCTACTCTTATAGCTGAAGTTGTTGACGGAAAATTTGTCCTCAACTTTGAATTAACTCAACCTGAAATGGTCACCTTTAAACATGGACCTGAATCCGGTGGTTTATATCTTGAACCCGGTGATAATGTTACTTTGTTTTTAAACCCAGCTGAATTTGATGAAACTTTAAGATTAGCGGGTGATGGTGCTGAAGAGAGTAATTATCTTTTAGCCAAATATCTTTTGAACGAAAAATACAATGAAAAAAGGAAAGAAACTTTTTCATCAACTCCTGCAAAATTTGCAGCTTCGATGGATAAAATAAAAACCGAAAACAATCAGCACTTGGAGACATATTCCTCGGCTAATCAAAATATGAATTCTGATTTCATCACCAATGAAAAATCATCCATTCTATATACTTGGGCAACTAGTAAAATAAATTACCCTGCATATTATCCATATTATGCAGGTGATGAAGCGCCTGAATTAGAATTAGAAGATGACTATTTATCATTTATGGATAAAATAGATTTGAACGATGAAACTGCTTTTGAAAATAATCGCCAATATGCTCAAATGACTAATGCCTACATTAATAGCATGGGTCAAAAAGCCGGAGATGGATTGGACAACCTTGCAGGAATGTTTGAGGCAGCCTCTTCCAAAATCAAAAGTGATAAAATCAAATCTGGAATTTTATCAAAAACTTTGACCAATTTCCTAAACTATAATGATGCTACAGGTGCAGAAAAGTATGTGGAAATGTTCAATAAAATGTCTTTAGATGAAAAACAGAAAAAATCTATTGGTGATACTTACGCAACTGCGATGAAATTATTAAAAGGAAAACCTGCTCCTACTTTTAATTATACAAATACTAAAGGGAAAGCAGTTCCTTTAGAAGCCTTAAAAGGGAAAAGTGTTTATGTTGATGTTTGGGCAACTTGGTGTGGCCCATGCAAAAGAGAAATTCCTCATTTAAAAGAATTGGAAGCTCAATACCATGAAAATGAGGACATCGTTTTCATGAGTGTGTCTATCGACAAAATGGAAGACAAAGAAAAATGGTTGAAAATGGTGGAAGAAAAAGAATTAAGTGGCATTCAATTGATGGCAGATAATGATTGGAAATCTTCCATTTGTACTGATTATGCAATTCGAGGAATTCCTAGATTCTTATTAATTGATAAAGATGGAAATATTATGGACAAAAATGCGCCACGACCTTCCTCTAAAGAAATTAAAGAAGTCATGGCAGATTTAGCTCAGCCAAAAATAACTTCGATGAAATAACGGTGAACTGTTAACGGTGAACGATTAACCTCCCAAGGTTTGTTTTACTCTAGGAAGTTAACCGTTCACCATTAATCGTTAATCGTTAATCGTTAAAAAATCAGTTTTTCCTAAATCGTCGATCCGTTTTTTGAGTAGATTGATAATTTGAGAGCGAGCTTATTTTTTGAAATTCAGTTTATTATCACCTCCATAGAACTTCACTTTCATTGCACCATTTTCGACTGAACGAATTGCTGTGACAAAAACTTCAAAATATTTTGTTCGTTTCTTTTCATTAAAAATATCTAGGTAATCTTTCTCGATAATGTTTTTGAAAGCAACCTCTGTTTTTTCTGTTTTTCGAGATTCATAATATCTACAATTGATAAATTCAATTTCGTTAACACCAAATTTCCGAAGTGCATCCCAGTATCTCGGATCTAAAATATGTAAATCAGTTCGTTGACCTTTGGAAACTATTGACTGAAATAAAAATGATTCCAACTCATTTAATCTATTATCCACCCAACCAAAAAAAAAAAGCTCCAATTTTATTTCCGAAAATGTGAGTATTTGAGAAATAATAAAGATCATTTGTTTAAAAAAAATGCAATAAATAAAATGTAAATGTTTTTTAATAAAACCACTCTTTGGAAATTTATCCTTCACCATTCGCGGTTAACCATTAATTCCGTATGTTTGGGAAAAACAAAACGAAAATATGGAATTGATCGATAATTTTCTTGCTGACTTTGCCTCCTTCGTTTGGGGATTACCCCTCTTATTTTTGCTAATTGGAGGTGGATTTGGGCTTTTAATATATAGTAGATTCTTACCTTTTAGATATCTGTTTCATGCAATTCAAGTTCTCCGAGGAAAATATGATGACCCAAATGATCCAGGTCAAATTAGCCATTTCCAAGCATTAACTACTGCACTCTCAGCGACTATAGGAATGGGAAATATTGCAGGAGTTGCTGTGGCTATTTCTATCGGTGGCCCAGGCGCTATCTTTTGGATGTGGATAAGTGGAATTATTGGAATGAGTACCAAGTTTTTTACTTCCACATTAGCTATCATGTATCGAGGAAAAGAACCAGACTCTGCAGAATCAATCAATTTAAATCGTAATTCAGAAGGTATCTTAGATGAAAATATAGAAGGAAAAAAAGTAGAAAACGTGGAAGGTGGTCCAATGTATTTTATTGTAGAGGGTTTAGGGGAAAACTGGAAACCGTTGGCTATATTTTTTAGTCTAGCAGGATTATTAGGAGCATTACCTGTCTTTAATGTTAATCAATTAACTCAGGCTATTGGTGATATTTTACTTGAGCCAAATGGAATTGAAGTTACCTTTAATGTAAATCTAATTATTGGAATCATCCTAGCGATTATTACCTCTGTCGTCATTCTTGGAGGATTAAAAAGAATCAGTCAACTCTCCGCTAAATTGGTTCCATCAATGGTTTTACTCTATTTCATTTCAATCGTGTGTATACTGTTATTAAACTATGAAGAAGTACCAAAATACTTCATGATGATTTTCACAGATGCATTTGCCGCAAAAAATTATTCTGGTGATCCATTGCTTGGAGGTATGGTTGGAGGATTGATTTTATTGGGTATACGGCGAGGTGCTTTTTCTAATGAAGCAGGAATCGGAACTGCCCCGATGGCTCATGGTGCTGCTAAAACAAATGAGCCAGTCCGAGAAGGTTTGGTAGCGATGTTGGGACCAGCAATAGATACATTGATTGTTTGTACTTTGACGGCTTTAGCTATTTTGGTAACTGGTGTTTGGCAATCTTCAGCAGCTAATGGTGTGAGTTTGACCGCGACAGCATTTAGTAATTCATTCCCCGTTTTTGGAAATTATTTATTGTTATTGTGTGTTGCCGTTTTCAGTGTTTCATCTTTATTTTCATACTCCTACTATGGTTCAAAATGCATGGGTTTTATTGTTGGAACTAAGCATAAGCACTTCTATAATTATTTTTATATAGCTAGTATTATTGTTGGAGCAACTTACCCCTTGAGCTCTATGCTTAATTTGATTGATGGAAGTTTTGCATTGATGGCGATACCGACGATGACTGCGACAATCCTCATGGCACCGAGAGTGATGAAAGAGGCAAGGAAATATTTTGATAAATTATGATATGTCTTCACCACTTAGGCACATAAAAATTTAGTTTTTTCACAAAAAAAGAAACCTTAGTTTTCTATGTACCTATGTGGAAAAAATAATACTCTTATTTAATTAATTTTTTAGCTTCCTTTTTCAAATCCAATCCGCCAAAATTCCCAGAAGTCATCATTACCAAATTCTTATTTTCCCATTTAAATCTTTTTAAGGCAGAAAGCATTCTTGCATTGTCAGTCACCACTTCAATATTTGGATGATCAAAAGCCACTTTTACTTCATGTGTCGAAATTGGAGGTAATTTTTTCATCGCCAAAGTATGTTCACTAAAATAAACGATTGCCTTATCAGCTGTATTCATTGTACGTGAGTATTCTGTTAGAAATTCTTTGTTCAAACTAGAAAAGGTATGTAATTCCAGACAAGCAATTAATTTTCGCTTTGGATGTTGAGCTTTAAGTGCTTTCATCGTTGCATCTACTTTACTCGGTGCATGCGCAAAATCAAGAAAGGCAAGACAAGATTTTGTTTTACTTAAAAGTTGCAACCGCCTCGCAGCTCCTTTAAATGATTTGATCGTTTTGAAAAATTGAGCATCTGTAACTCCTACTTTCTTACATACCAGAAAAGCAGCTTGAAGGTTTTCCAAATTATGTTTTCCAAAAATTTTAAGAGCAACAGGTTTTCCTTTTTCATTTAAAATGATCGATTTCCCATTTTTTATAGTTGAATCAAATGCTTCATATGCTTCAGCCTCAAACTTTGGATTTTTTATTTTCCCCAAAATATCATTGATATGCTCATCATTTTTATAGAAAAACAAAGTTCCCCCTTTTTCAATCGTTTTGATATATTTAGTAAACTGAGACTTATAGTTGTCGAATGAAGGAAATACATTGATATGATCCCAAGCAATTCCCGTAATAACAGAAACATGCGGCTTGTAATGCAAAATCTTAGGTCTCCTATCAATTGGTGAGGACAAATATTCATCACCTTCCACTACCATCAAAGGCGCATCTGAAAGTCGAACCATAGAATCAAAGCCTTCAATTTGTGCACCAACCAAGTAATCAAATTCTATTTTATTATTTTTCAATACATGAAGTATCATTGAAGTGGTAGTAGTTTTACCGTGACTGCCTGCGATTACAACACGATGCTTATCTTTTGCATATTGAAATAAAAACTCTGGGTAAGAATAGATTTTAAGTCCCAGTTTTCTCGCTTTTTTCAATTCAGGGTTGTTTATACGAGCATGCATGCCTAAGATAATTACATCAATATCTTTAGTTATTAAATCTGGATCCCAGCCCATAGACTCAGGCAGTAGACCATGATTACGGAGTCTTTCCTTAGAAGGGTTGTAAATTTCATCATCTGAGCCTGTTACGGTATGATGATTGTAAGAAAGTGCTATAGCCAGATTATGCATTGCCGCACCTCCAATCGCAATTAAATGTATTCGCATATAATGTTTTTATTGAAAAAGTCTGTTAGGCTGACAAATATCGTACAATAACAGCAAAATTATCTACGTTATTGAACAATATGTGATTTAGAATATTATATATTTTTTAACTTTACACTTACTTTTAACATATCTAAAATAATCAAAATGAAATCGGTAAAACTCAAGAAATTTCTCCCCGTTGCTATATGCTTGTTTGCCCTAGTTTCTACTACCTCATGTAATAGAGGAATAGGATGTCCTAGTGACTTTTCTATTAGCAAAACTGTTGTGAAGGCTGCAAAAGTAGCTGTACCTATTGTCACAAACAAAATATTAAAATAATAATGAATTGGATCCCCCTTGAATCTGTTGATCAGGTTCAACAAATAATTGAAAGATCTAAAGAAGTCCCTTGTGTTATTTTCAAACATAGCACGAGATGTTCTATCAGTTCTATGGCAAAATTTCGTCTCGAAGGAGATTGGGATATCTCTGAAAGTAAACTTGAGGCGTATTATTTAGACCTAATCGCTCATCGAAACATTTCCGATTATATAAGTGAAGAACTTTCGGTTTATCATGAATCTCCTCAAGTCATTTTATTAAAAGATGGAGAAGTAGTTTACGATGAATCTCATCTTGATATTACCATTGATGACTTAAAAGAATCTCTTCCTGTCTAGATGGCTTACAATCAACTAATAATAACTAAAGACGGCTCCCACTCCTTGTTTTCGCAAAAGCATGGAGTGAGTTACCATTCTAAGTACGGTGCTATTCAAGAAACACAGCATGTTTTTATAAATGCAGGTTTTCACCATAAAATCCCTACCCCTTCACTTTCTATTCTTGGTATTGGTTTCGGAACCGGCTTAAATGCATTTATGACTTTTTTGGAGTCAAAAAAGAGGGACGTTGACGTAAATTACATTGGTGTAGAAGCTTATCCTCTTTCAATGGAAACTATTAATGAATTTAATTTTTCTGAAATTTTAAAAGAGAAAGAAAACATTTTTCAAAAAATCCATGAATTAGATTGGGAAAAACCTCATGTATTGAACAATCATTTTCAATTGACTAAAATGAAAATGATGATTGAGGATATCACTTTTAAAAACCAATTCGATTTAATCTACTTTGATGCATTTGGTCCAGGTTCTCAGCCTGAATTATGGGAAGAACCTATTCTGCAAAAAATGTATGAAGCCTTAAAAATAGATGGAGTACTCACTACCTATTGCGCTAAAGGTTCTGTAAAAAGAAGTTTAAAGAAGGTGGGTTTCACGATTGAAGCGTTACCTGGTCCCCCTGGGAAAAGAGAAATGACCAGAGGTATCAAACTTAATGATATGAAACCGAAAGAAAATCTTTCTGATATTGTTGGGTTCACAAAAGAAAACCCTTCTCCGCAACCTAAAGAAACTATCGAAGTTATTCAAGATAAAATCTACGATGGATTTTTATCCCTAAAGTTTAACACTGATAAAACCGGAAAAACTGCCAATGTCAAAATTCTAGGAATTGACGGAATTGCATTGTTGGATAAAAACATTCCAGTAACTCTAACTACACAAAAAATTGATATTCAAGATATCAGCAATGGAAATTATTTTGTTGCCATCAAATTTGGAGAGCACATCAAAACTTCTTTAATTACTAAAATTTAATTCCATAAACCTTTGTTAAATGAAGATGTTTTGAGAATTTAAAATATTCTGATTAGCGCCATAAACCCATATAGAAAAAGCTTCTATAAATAAAATTGGAAAAATTGAATGAAACGCAAACAATTTATATTAAACTAATCATGAAAATTATTTTTTAATAATTTTAATAAAATTCAAATTACCCAAATCTAAACTAATTAATTTCCAAAAAAAGGCTCCATTCTCATTTAAGAATGGAGCCTTTTTTATAATTCATATTGTTTTATTTTTCGGTAAAGAGTTCTTTCGGAAATGCCTAATTCTTCTGCAGCTTCTTTCCTACGACCTTTATATTTCTTCAAAGCTTTATCAATCATTTGTTTCTCCATAGCTTCCAAAGAAAGTGTTTCCATTATTTCTTCTACATGCTCATAATTTGGATTTTCAATAATTATAGGTTGGCTATCATGTTCATTATAATCCATACTAGAATCTTGATATGGAGTATTAAATGAAGAAAATAACCTTTCACTATCTTCTGTAAAACTATCTCTTTGCTCAGATTTTGAAAAGGAAGGTGCCTCTAATCTTCGTAAATCACGTAAATCAGGAACCTTTAAATCATTTCGTTTTATCATTTCAAAAACCAATGATTTTAAATCATTCAAATCTGCTTTCATTTCAAAAAGCAGCTTGTATAAAATCTCTCTTTCTTCAAAATTGGAATTTCCATTATTGCCAGGATTAGTTTTAGCAGGTAAATTCCTCTGAAGCAAATGTGGATTTGAATCTATTAATTGTTCAGCAGTAATTATTTTTTCTTCAGACATTAAGGAAACTCTTTCCGCCACATTCTTTAATTCTCGAATATTTCCTTTCCATGTATAGTTTTCTAAAACTAGCTGCGCTTTCTCATCTAACCTCACAGAAGTCGTTCGATATTTATCTGCAAAGTCCGAAGCAAATTTTCGAAACAAGATTGGAATATCATCAGTTCGTTCTCGCAGTGCAGGAACTTTAATCATCACTGTATTCAATCGATAAAATAAATCTTCCCTGAATTTTCCTTTAGCAACCCGATCCTCTAGGTCTACATTGGTAGCTGCTAAAACTCGAATATCTGATTTTAAAACTTTATTAGAACCAACTTTCATGAATTCACCTGACTCTAGTATTCGTAATAAAAACACTTGAGTATCTAACGGCATCTCAGCTATTTCATCCAAAAATATTGTACCTCCATTGACTGTTTCAAAATATCCTTTTCGATCAGATGAAGCCCCTGTAAATGCTCCTTTTTCATGACCAAACAATTCTGAATTAATTGTCCCTGATGGAAGTGCCCCACAATTAATAGCTATAAATTGGCTGTGCTTACGTGGACTTAAAAAATGAATCACTTTAGAAAAAACTTCTTTCCCTACTCCACTCTCTCCAACAACCAAAACGGACAAATCGGTTGGAGCCACTCGAACGGCGGTATTCAGGGCGTGGTCCAAAAGACTAGATGTTCCGATAATTCCAAATCTTTGTTTTATTGCTTGAAGTGTTCTTGCCATATTTTTTTGAGTGTTCAGATATTAGACCTTTCTACTTTTTTTATTAAACTATTTCACCTTTCAAAGTTGCACTAGTAACTTCTTTCACTTTTACCATCACATAATCGCCTGGTTTAACTCCATCCTTTTTTGGAAAAATAGTTACTTTATTTTGAGAATTTCTTCCTTTAAAATCATCTTTACTTTTCTTTGAAGTTCCCTCAATCAATATCTTAAAAGTTTTCCCTATATCTTGGATGTTATGCTGTAAAGCCACTTCTTGCTGTGCATCAACAATCTCTTGGAGTCTTCGTTTTTTCACATCGTAAGGAATATCATCTTCATATTTCCTAGAGGCTAATGTCCCTGGTCGTTCTGAATAATAAAACATATAACTCATTGAATATTTAGCCCAATAAACCATGTCAACAGTTTCTTGATGTTCCTCTTCGGTCTCTGTACAAAAACCTGCTATCATGTCAGACGAAATAGCACAATCTGGAATAATTCGATAAATTGATTCAACTCTTTCCTTATACCATGCTTGATCGTAAGTACGATTCATTAATTTCAATACGCGACTATTTCCACTTTGAATAGGTAAGTGAATATAATTACAAATATTTTCATATTTAGCAATAGTATACAAAACCTCGTCAGTAATATCTTTTGGGTGAGAAGTCGAAAATCGTACCCTCAAACCAGGATTAACCAAAGCAACTGCTTCCAATAAATTTGCAAAACTGGTTACTTCTTTAGTCTCTGGATTCTCCCATTTATAAGAGTCAACATTCTGACCAAGCAAGGTAACTTCCTTGTATCCTTTTGCTACCAAATCAGTTGCTTCGGCAATAATAGAAAATAAATTTCTGCTTCGCTCTCGCCCCCTTGTATAAGGTACAACACAAAAAGAACACATGTTATCACAACCTCGCATAATTGAAATTAACGCAGTAATTCCATTTGAATTCAAACGAAGTGGACTAATTTCAGCATAGGTTTCCTCTCGTGAGAGAAAGACATTCACCCCTTTTTCACCCTCTTCTGCGTTTGCAATTAACTTGGGTAAATCTCGATAAGCATCAGGTCCAACGACCATATCAACTAATTTTTCTTCCTCCAAAAATTTAGTCTTCAATCGTTCTGCCATACAACCTAAAACACCCACCAACATACCTGGACGTTGTTTCTTTATTTTATCAAAAACCCGTAATCGTTTTCGAACTCGTTGTTCCGCTTTATCTCTAATGGAACAAGTATTCACTAAAATCAAATCTGATTTTTCGATAAACTTTGTAGGGCCATACCCTACCTCTGAAAGAATCGAAGCTACAATCTCACTATCACTAAAGTTCATAGCACAGCCATAACTCTCGATATAAAATTTCTTTTTGCTATCATCCTCCACCAAATTATCTTTGAAAAAAACTTGGCCTTGTTTGCTCTCTTCTAAAGGTGTATTTAAATGTGAAATCGTAGGATTATCGTCGTACATCTCAATATTTTATTTTCTTAAAAAATTTGGGGCAAATATAAGGTTTTTTAGATTCAATAATGACAGATTGGCAGAAATTGTAATTTAATGAGATGATTATTTAGAAATTTAATACTTTCCCAGAATTTAAAAGAACCCTAAACAAGAAACCTCGTAAGAATAAATTCTAACCTTTGTGATTTAAAATAATAATTTTACTTTAGTTCATCATTTTAGCCAATTAATTACTATCAAATCAAAACCCATTTTAATGAAATCAGATATCCAAATTGCAAAAACTATCAAACTAAAACCCATTCAACAAATTGCCAAAATACTGAACGTCAAAGAAAGTGACTTGGAACTATATGGAAAGTACAAAGCAAAGCTGCCTCTTTCACTTATAAAAAAATCTAAGGTCAATAAATCCAAACTTATCCTAGTTACGGCTCTATCTCCAACTCCTGCAGGTGAGGGAAAAACGACAATGTCAATTGGTTTGACACAAGGGATGAATCAGATTGGAAAAAAAACAACAGTTGTCTTAAGAGAACCTTCCCTTGGACCAGTGTTTGGAATAAAAGGTGGAGCAACTGGTGGAGGTTGGTCTCAAGTGCTTCCTATGGAAGATATTAACCTACATTTTACGGGTGATTTTTCAGCCATTGAAAAAGCACATAATTTATTAGCCGCGCTCATCGACAATAATATCCAAAGCAAAACAAAATCTATAAACATTGATCCTCGAACAATTCTCTGGAAAAGGGTAATGGATATGAATGATAGAGCACTGCGAGATATTGTAATAGGCTTGGGAGGAACTGGCTCTGGGATTCCACGAGAAACTGGATTTGATATTACGGCTGCCTCTGAGATTATGGCTATACTTTGTTTATCTGATGATTTAATGGATTTAAAAACTCGATTAGGAAATATCTTTGTAGGTTTTACCTTTGAAAAAAAACCTGTTTACGCAAAAGATTTAAATGCACAAGGAGCCATGACTGCATTATTAAAAGATGCAATCAAACCGAACCTGACACAAACTATTGAAGGAAATCCTGCTATCATTCATGGAGGACCATTTGCCAATATTGCCCAAGGAACGAATTCTGTAATTGCTACTAGAATGGGAATGTCACTTTCAGACTATGTGGTAACTGAAGCTGGTTTTGGCTGTGACTTGGGAGCAGAAAAATTCCTTGACATAAAATGTGTCAGTGCCAATCTTTCACCAAAAGCTATTGTCTTAGTAGCAACCATTCGAGCTCTAAAATATCATGGTGGTGCAGATTTAAAATCACTTAATCGCTCTAATCAAAAAGCAGTTAAAAGTGGTTTAGAAAATTTAAAAAAACATATTGAAAACGTTTTACAATTTGGTATTCAGCCTGTTGTTGCCATTAACCGTTTCACCACAGATACAGATGCAGAAATCCAAATTGTTATCGATAAGTGTGAATCACTTGGTGTAAAAGCTATCCTATGTAATGTTTGGGGTAAGGGTGGAAAAGGTGCTTTAGAACTGGCGAAAGCAGTTGTTGAAATTGTAGACAATCCTACTAAAAAGTTCAAACCACTTTACGATTGGAATTGGCCAGTGGAGAAAAAAATAGAAACTATAGCCAAAAAAGTTTACGGAGCGGATGCTGTAGATTATTCTACAAAAGCTAAAGCAGATCTCAGAAAAATTAAAAGATTAGGTTTAGAAAACTTACCTATTTGTATTGCAAAAACCCAAAAATCACTTTCTGACAATCCGAAATTATTGGGTCGTCCAAAAGGCTTTTCAATAACCGTTCGAGAAATTGAATTTGCTGTTGGCGCTAATTTTTTAATTCCAATAACTGGAAATATTATGCGTATGCCCGGTCTTCCATCTACACCTTCTTCAGAATTTATTGACATTGACAAAAATGGAAATATTACTGGATTGTCTTAAAATATAATTAGTAAATTTCAACTCCTAAATCTTTGAAATTCAATCATTTAGGAGTTTTTTTTTACAAAATCATATTTAATTAAAAATAATAGTTTTCAATGCTATTAAATCTCAAACTAATCGCGTAAAAAATTTATTTGGAGTAAAATTATAGAAATGAAAACAACGAATACTCTTATTCTTTTCGTAACGATCTCTTACCTTTTTTTTATGCTCCAACTATTATTATTGCACAGATGATAGGGATTTGGTATTCATTCAAAAACCACATAAAGTACATACTTCTAATTCAACCAATTTAGTTAAAGAAGAAAAAAGTGATGTGAGTACAGGGATTTATGTCGGAATTGATATTTATTTAGAAAATATGGACTTTTGAAAAAATTATTTCTTTCTTTCCAAAATTTGTCGAATGGCAATAAATATTAGAATAAAAAGAGAGTTAATTATAAAAAATGGAATGATAAAATAATCTAAATTAAGCACTAAAAAAATTGCAATAATTAATAGTTGAAAGCCTAAACCAAAAGTTGAAACCATTGTCATGTACCATTTAGGGAAATGATTTCCACTAATAGCTTTTTTATCTAATTGATAAATGGTAACATCAAATACTTTGTATAAAACGCTATACATACTAAATAATACATTTACATGACTTTGTTTTTCCCCTTTCATTGCCTTTGGAGCATGTGTTTCAAAAACTCTACTTGTGGTATCTCCATCAAATTTATTACGAAGAATTACATAGTAGTAATTATATAAGGTTCCTTGCAATTGGATTCCTATAAATGCCAAAATCATAAAAAAGAAATTACCATTTGTCACTATACATATGGATAGTAAAAAAAAGAAATTTAGTATAATATCAGCTACCGAATCAAAATATCGACCAGTATAAGAAGGCGTGTTTTTGATACGAGCTAACTCTCCATCTGCTGCATCTAAAATTGATTTAAGAATTATAAAAAAAGCTGCCAACAGATATTGGTGAAAAAAAATACAACCAATAGCTAATAATCCTGAAATAATAAAAAGAATTGTTACGTGAATTGGTGTCACGAAGGTAGGTTTAAAAAACTGTGCAATCAACCTAGCTGCTGGCCTGCCATAATCTGATAAATCTAGGAATTGATTTTCCTTCGGTAATTTTGCCATTTAAGGGTATATTCTATTTGGTAACTAAAAATTAATGAATTTTCTAACAGAGTGAAACAAAAAAATTAATTAAATTAATCTATTCAATAATGACATATTTTACTCGCCCGACTTCTCCTATATCTGTCATCACTTTTATTCCATGAGGATGTTTTGGAGCTTTGGTTAAAATTCGTTTGACAATGCCTTCAGTCAACTCTCCTGTTTGTTGATGATGTTTTTGAACTAATTCTACAACATCTCCAATATTAATATTTTTTCTAATCCGCCCATCTAAATTATTATTTTCCATAATTAAGTTGCAATTAAATTGCGTAAACTCTAATTTTTCTCTTTTTCAATTTGGTGTTATTTAATTTTCCAATTAAATGATCAACTTTTGTAGCGGGAACAGCAGCAAAGGCACAATCTTGCTTAAGTTCGATAATCCCAAGTTCATTTTTCTCTAATCCTCCTTGTTTAAAAAACATACCAGCAATATCTCCTTTAGAAATTTTATCCTTCCGACCACCTGAGACGAAAAGTGTTTTCCAAATTGAAGGTTTAGGTAATCCAGCTGGCAATATTTTTTCAACTTCATTTACTTCGATAAATTCAGGTAAATCCTCTTTTATCCACCTCAAAATAAAAGCAGTTCCGTCAGAATTCATTCTAGCAGTACGCCCATTTCTGTGCGTAAACTCTTGACTCCGATTAGGCAAATGGTAATGAATGATAAACTTAATTTCAGGAACGTCAATTCCCCTTGAAGCTAAATCTGTAGCGATTAATAATTGATGAGTTCCGTTTCTAAATTTTATCAATGCTCTTTCTCTATCTATCTGTTCTAACCCTCCAAAAAAACATCCATGACTAATTTTATTTTTAGTCAAATAATCACTCACACGTTGAATTGAATCTTTGAAATTACAAAAAATAATCCCAGGTTGGTTTCCCAAATGGCAAAGTGAATCAACTAATGTTTCTAGCTTATCTTTTGTTGGAGATAGAATAGTTTTGACTTTTAATTGCTCAATTCCATCTTCCAAATAATTTATATATATAGGTTGTTGTAATCCTATAAAGGATGGAATTGAAACTTCGTGTGTAGCAGACGTCAAAATTTTTTTTCTTACTTTATATAGTGAATCTGTAATTTCAATCATTTCAGACTCAAATCCAATTTCTAGCGATTTATCAAACTCATCTAAAACAAATATCCGAATCCTTTCCGTTGAAAAAGTATCCCTTCTGAGGTGATCTGCAACTCTCCCAGGAGTTCCTATCAATATTGCGGGTAGATGGCTTAATTCAATTTTATCTTTGGAAAAAGGACGACCGCCATAAACTGAATTCACTTTAAAACCTGTTCCCATTTCTCTTGCAACTTGCTCAATTTGAATGGCTAATTCTCGGGATGGAACGATAACTATTGCTTGAATTTCATTACAATTAATGTCTAACTCTGCAATAATGGGCAAAAGAAATGATAATGTTTTTCCTGTTCCTGTAGGAGAAAGCAATACTACCTCCGCAGACGTAGGAATTGCTAATCGAGCTTCCTCTTGCATTGGGTTAAGTTTTTGAATACCCAACTTTTTTAGTATTTCTTTTTGATTTTTGATTGCACTTGACATGCTGCAAAGGTAGGATTAAATGTTTGGTTTGGTAACTATTTGAGGAAGTTTGATGACATAAAAAGGCCTGTTAATATATTATGATTAACAGGCCTTTTAAATAATTATTAAAAAAATTAGATTAATTTTACATTTACAGCATTCGGACCTTTCGGGCCATTTTCTATTTCAAAAGTAACACGGTCATTTTCCCTAAGTTCACCTTCTACATTATTAATATGAACAAAAATGCTTTCTTTGGTTGCCTTATCATTAATAAATCCGTATCCTTTTTCATCATTGAAGAACTTTACTTGTCCTTCTCTAACTGTTTCAACAGGAGTATTATCAATTGGTGCTGCACCAAGGATGATATTTTCTAATTTAATTTCTTTCTTTTTCTTAGTGGGATCTGGTGGTTCTGGAGTTAAATTACCATCTTCATCAACATACATCAACAATTCTTCAAAGGATTTTTTTCCTCCCTCTTCTCTTTCAATTTTACGTTGTTCTCGTCTTTCGAGTTTGTCTTGTTTCTTTTTTCTTCGCTTTTTTTCTTTTTCTTTTTTGTTGAATGATTGTTGCGACTTTGCCATATTTATTATTTAGATGAAAAAATGTTCCCGCTGAGAAAGAAATAATAGGAAAACAAATCATCTAAGATGAATACCTAAAACTGTCTTTTTAGAAAGGAATTACAAATATATAAATTATAGAGCGAAAATTTTTAATTAATTTTCACCCAACGAAAGAATCCACGCCTTTTATTTTGTGAAACTAGTATCGTAAAAACGCCTTTTGGAAGCTTACTCACATCTAACAACTTAGATTGGAAAAAAGTTCCACTTAGGTATTTTATTTTATTTCCATCCATTGAAAAAAAATCAATTTGAGCTTTTCCTAAATTTTGTAGCTCTACTGTTATAAAATTAGTTGATGGATTTGGAAAAATTCGAACTTTAGATAAGTCCAACTCATCTAAACTAGTTAAAATAGATACAGTACCAGTAATCGTATTGCTACAATACTCATTAGAAGCAATCAAAGTCACTACAAAATTCCCAGTTGAATCATAAGTATGACTTGGCATCTCCTCATTTGACAAAGTGGTTCCATCGCCAAAATCCCATTCAAAAGAAGTTGCTCCTATTGAATTGTTTTCGAAATTTATAGTGCCCTGACTAGGTGAAAAAAAATCAAAACTAGCTAATGGAACATTTAACACTTCAATAGCATTTTCAACTAAGACTGTATCATTACCTGATGTACCATAAATTTCTAATTGTACATCATAAATACCAGGAGAACCATAGAATACTTGTGGATTTTCATCTGTTGATATAGTTGGATTTCCTGCCTCAAAAGTCCAAAAATAATCATTTACTGAACCAATAGAATTATTCTGAAAATTCACTAATAATGGAACACAACCTCCTTCCTCAGAAACCAAAAAATTTGCTTCTACCATTTCAACAAAAATAGATTGATTAAAAGTGTCAATACCACAACTATTTGATACAATTAATTGAACATTATACGTTCCACTTTGTGCATATGTATGGATTGGATTTGCAACCGAACTAAAATTCCCATCTCCAAAATCCCAATTTATCAGATTTGCATTTTGTAAAAGAGAGGAAAAATTAACTTCTAACATATTGTTTGTAAAAGAAAAATTAGCCTCGGGAAATAAAAATTCTTGGTTTGCAAATATATTATTGCCATCGTTGTCTATTCCCTCAATCCCACCATCTTCTCCAGATTCAGCACCGTTAGATCCATTTGGACATGAAGAAGAATTAATAGAACTCCCTGCAAAACCTCCTCCCAAAGTAGTTGATAAAGAACTACTCCCTAGTACTAAATTTGTTATAAGTCTTCCTCCACTTCCTCCCCCTCCTGGGCCATGGCATCGCTCTCCTCCTCCATTATCTATATTACCTCCATTTCCTCCGGCAACAGATAAATGAATTTGACCGTTAACTTCATTTTTTACATTCAAATAAATTGATCCGCCACCGCCACCACCGCCACCACCATCACCTGTACCTTCAGAAGGAGAATTCCCATTTGCATAAATTGCAGTTCCAAGTAGTGATAAATTATTCACCACTAAAATTACAACCCCTCCGCCATTTGCACCATTTGTTGCAACCTCATTATTATCGTGACCGGCACCTCCACCTCCGCCAAGAAAAATTCGGTCTTCAAAATCAGCAATCGCTTTCCCTCCTATTCCAGGATGGTTCCCTTGGCAACCAAAAAGTGATGGTTCATTATTTTCACCACCTAAACCGCCAGAGTAAATATTAGCGCCACCACCACCACCAGAGTTATGATCATTTCCTCCACCTCCTCCATTCGCTTGTGCCCCTTTTCCAAAATTTTTATCTAAAACAGGATCAGCTATTCCTTCTCCCTTGGCTGAACCTCGCCAGCTTCCGTATTCATAGAAATAATCATTCTGCGGAAATAACCATGAACAATTATTATTACTAGCCGTTTGCGCTTCACCACCACGGAACCCCAGGCCACTCACATCTATATCTTTCGCCATTTCTAGTTGTCCTGAAATATTTAAGGCAAATACACCGCCTGTTTCGCCATTCCAAGGTTCAGCAGTCAATATGTCTGAAACCGTTGCATCCTCATAATTAGGCATAGTTACTAGTTGAACAAGCCCGTTTATATCATAATTATATTGATTTTGATACTTTAGATAAACATCAAAACCTGAAATAAAAACTATTTCGTTTATTTCATAAAACCCAGCGCTATTTATATTTTGGATATTCCCAAAATTAGCAGAATTAGATTCATTTATTATGGCTCCTTTCATTTGAATAAGAACTACTAATTGACCTTCATTAAAGGGAGTAATATTGGAAACTGTAATTTTATTATGACAAATATTATTTTCAATAAATGTCACTTTTGAATATTGATTAATAACTCCTGAAAGTTGGACTTGAGCACTTACCTGAAATAAAAGGAGAGTTAATAAAGATAAAGCAATTATTTTATTCATTTTAATTGATTGGTTGTAGAAAATAAAATTATGTAAAACTATGCGAGGGTTTTAGATAATTTTTATTTCACCAAAACTACAAAAAGAAACAGATTTTAATAAATGGCGGATCACCTCGTTATCTCCATTAAAACTACAGCAAATAAATACACTAAAAAAGCGATTCCCATTATTAGGAAATCGCTTTTGTTAATTCAATCGAATAAGGGAATTAATTTCTTCTTCTTTTCCTAGTTTTATTTTTAACCGCTTTTTTATTACTCTTCTTTTTTACAACTTTATTTGTCTTTTTCCCAACTACTTCTTTTCCATTTCTCTTTTTGACAACAGCAGTAGTTTCACGTTTGACTACTTTATTTCCTTTTTTATTTGTTCTTACAACAGTTGTTCGTTTCCTAACCACACTTGAAGTTTTTCGATGTGGTGAGTATATTTTATGTGCACGAGCTACTCGATGAGTTTTCACAACATGATAATGTCTATGATGTTTAACATTATGTCCTCGGTAAACACGAAATGAAAATGGTCGCCAAGGCTTCCAATATCTAGGATACGTTCTCCATCGATAAGGTGATACATAAGGACGATATCTTGGTGCATATATAAATCGCACAGGAGACCAAAAATAAACATTGACTATGACTTTTCTAAAATGATAAACTGCATAGGGACCACCTTTTCCTGATTGCTCCACCTGCTCTTCAAATGGTTCTACAATTTTTTGGTCGCCATAAATTTCTTCATCACCAATGATTTGAAGTATCGCGGTTTCCTTTCCCGTTTTTTCAATTTCAATAATTGCAACATCTTGATTCTCTGAATCACTAATTAGTGCTTGAACTATTATTGCATGAATGTCCCCATTCATTTTATCTTCTACACGGAGGTAATCAATTTTTCCATCTTTATTTAAATCAAGATTATTAATATTATTTTTCTCATCATTTAATTGCTTTTCGAAATTTTCAAGGGAAGATGATTGTTTGAATAAATCAATTGCTCCCTCTAAACTAAAATTATCACCATCAAACCCCGTAAGTTCAATTTCAGTTTGCGCAGTAATTAAAGAGGTGAAAAAAAAGGAAATGATTATTGTGAAAATTAGGTGCTTTTTCATACTTATATTTTATTTTATTAAAAAAATAATGGTTAAAATCTGATTTATAGACTTTTCAAAATAGAAAAGGTTTAATCAAAGTTTATTTATTTAAAAATAAATATTGGAAGGGAGTCAAAACATCATTTTGTAATTTAGATCAGATCATTTGACCATTTTTCTAAAGTTTCTTAAAAAAAAAATTCCGTTTTACTAAACGTAAAAAAAATTAAAACAAAAATTTTCAGAATTCAATTGGAAATTTACTTCATCAACAAAGAAAACTAACTGAACATGTAGTTTTTATTCTTTGTTATCAAAAAAAAAGGTAGCCATTTGAAGTGAATCCAAATGGCTACCTTTTTATAATATTGAAAAGTTTAATTATTTCTGATCTTTATTTATTTTTAAAAATGATTCCGATCCACGAAATTTATATCTCCATTGTGGAAAGAAACGCTCTAACAATATCATCATAGCATATGGAAACAAAACAATAATTCCCCCTAAAACCGCATCCAGAAAAAAATGATTTCCAGTCATAACAATAACGAGAAGAACAAACATTGGATATATCCAGATAAGAGTCTTAACCAAATTTTTTTTGGCATATAAATAAACCCCTAATGCGATTAACAATGAGTTTCCAAAATGCATAGAAGGCATAGCTGCGAATTGATTAAACAGTTTGGAATTGATACCTTTATACAGATTTATACCACTTATATGATTTAAGGTATCAATAAAGCCATCTCCAAGGAGTATTCCTAAATTATTCAAATTATTTAAAACCTCTCCCCCAAAAGCTGCATATGGGTTACCTACTATCTCATTTATCATTCTAGGTGGAGCACATGGAAATCCAACAAAGAAGAACAAAGTAATGACATTTGCAACTAGGAAACCATTTCTTATGAATAAGTAATGCTTTCTTTTCTTATAAAATAACCAAACAAAGAATATTATGGTAGTCGGAATGTGAAGCTTGATATATATCCAATTAATAATTTTGACCACTGATACTTTATCTAAAAAATATTGTTGAGTTGGAAGTTCATAAAGAATCCCCATTTGATGCTCCCATTCAATTACTTTCTGAGCATTTGCAAAAGCAGTTGCTTCATCACCAATAGCTAAGCCCCGAGATAATTTGTACAACAGTAAGAAGACGACAAAAAGTAATAATTCCCTAAAACCTGAATATTGTTGAAATGAGGGTTTAAAATGTTCCCATACAGTGGAATTTTCTAGTTTAACATCTCTAGATGCTTGCCAACTGTAGAAAAAGATAATCGTTAAAAGAACAATTAAACTCGTAAAATTCATTTGCTATTTTTTTTTCTAAAATTTACTGTGAGTACTTTTTAAAACCAAATACTATTGTTGTCTAAGTGCAAATATAAAAAAGATTTTTGCTCTACAATCAATTTCAATTTACAATTAGCCATTCTTCATTTTTTATAATTTTACATATTCATTTGAAAGGAAAGTAATTTTCACTAGAATCTATTTATTTTGCATCGATTATCGAATCAATAAAAAAAAATTCACTCCCAAATTATTAAAAATAAGTATTTTAATTTATGCCACAATCAACTAATACTAGCATTACATTTATCTCAACCCAACATATTCAAGCAAAAGAGAGTAAAGAACTTAAATGGTTGATTCTATATGTCTGCATTGCTTATCATTACAAAGTTATTTTTTGTGGTCTACTAGGAAAAGTGTTAGGATATAGTTGGATTTGTAATACTTTGATTCACGGTGTTACTACTAATCATTGGTTCGAACAACTAGTTTACCTTCCACTTTTATGGTATGTACTTTATCGAATGATAATTGTGGTATTTGGTCCACATGAAAATGAGATTTTAGCAAAAACGGTCCAGAAAAAGAAGACATTAGCCTTATTCTTTATAAGCATGTATATTTACGCTACAGGTATACATTTTGCCAATACCATTGAAATATTTTCTAGAGTTCATTTAGACATATCTTCAGGTCCACTTTATGACCAAATTTTCTGGATTGATGAAGTATTAAGTCATTGGATTCAGTTTTTCTTCTATTTCTTATTCTTTGCTTGGTTAATCGTTTATGATCGTCTTGATCGAGATGATGGAAGTTATATTGCCATTTTCACAGGCCTATTGCATGGTCTTGAAAGGGCAATTGGCGTCATAGAAGGGGACAATCCTTTTAGCGCCTTAATATTCGGTACTTGGATCTTAATTGCATGTATCATCAGATGGAGTAATCACAAAAAAAAATTCGCAAGAGTTTGGAAAGATTTCTTTTTTAGGCACGGACTAACATTTGGAATAAGTATGCCAATAGGAATATTAAGTTACTATGTAGTTTTCAATGGTTTTGTACAACCTTCAACTATGGCAGACTCAAGTTGGAAAGTTGTGGTATTTGGAGCTATTTTTATTTTAACTGGATTCTTTTCAGCAGTTGGCATGGATTCTTTTTTATCAAAAAAATCAAATCCATGATGTAATTTACCCCTAAAAAAAGAAGCTCATTTCGTAAAATAGAAAGAAGCTCCTTTTTCTGCTGCAATAAAAAATAATTTAAAACTCTAGACCCATTCTAAACCTAATTCCTAATCCTTTTACCCCAAATAAACTAGGAATATTTGGATTGTCTAGATAGTTAAAACGTTGAACCAAATCTACAGAAATTACTTTAAAAATATTAGCTACTCCCACACTACCCTCCATGTAAGGTTTTTCAGCTAAAGTAAATGTAGTTGGATTCCCCGATTCATCCGTTGGAAATTGAATTAAATCTGGGTGAAGGTTTGGATTATTTTTATCAGATACACTTCCGTATAACATTTTAAATGTAAACACCTCTCGTAACTTCAACTTTCGAATAAGTGGTATTTTATTAAAAATATAACCATTCATATAATACAAAGTATTAAAACTCACATACTGATCGCTGACAAATTCTAGGAAATTCATCATGTTATATGAAAATGTTTGGTACGAGTAGGTTTGGTTAGCTCTTGGTAAAAACATTAAATTGAATGGGGCCTCACCAAACATTTTCCCTCCTTCTAAATATACATGAGCAATTCCCAAAAATGAAAAATTAAATTTTTTGAAAATATTCAATGTTACTCTTTGATAATTATAATCACTTTCAAATAAATTAGGAATCCCAATTTGGTAGTTTAAAGTAAAAATTGGATACTTATTAAAAATATTAGTACGGTAATTTCTTCCTTGCAGAAACTCTTCATTAGGTGCCCAGCGAAGCCTGATCGAAGCCTCCGAAACATCTATATCTTTAACTGATTCAACTAACTCATTATCAAAAAAGTTGAAATTCAAAGCTCCGATTGGCCTTTCTCTACGTTGTTCAAAACCAAATTGATAAGAAAAATTAGTGCTCATTTCTCTTAAGTACTCAATCTTAGTTGAGGTAAACAAAACCATCTTATTGGCAACTCCCCTTTTAAATGAAAGTATAAAATTATCTTCGTTTATGAAGGCTAATCGTTGTCCAGGGAAATTAGTATCGTGTTGATGCCTAATCAATATATGATGTCTAGGATTTTCCAAAAAATTCTTACTAAAAGAATACAAAGCTTGCGTAGAATATTTCCATTTTTTGTCTCCAAAAGCATACAGTACTTGTCCTTGCAATCTTATTTTTGATGAAAATTTTAAATTGGTCTCTCCTCCAAATCTAACTCGATTTCCTTCAGTCTGATTAAAACTATAAAACCCATTAGTTGGACCAATATCAATCGGACCAACAGGAATGTAACCCGTGGTCAGATAATTAATTAAATTAACTGTAGTTCTAAAAGTTGGAATTGATTGAAGAGTATCAACCATTTCATAGACAGATGCTTCCCTTTCAGATAAAGCAATTGGACGATTAGACTTCCAATATTTTTCATCCTTATCGAACATATCCTCTGAATCAATCTTCTTTTGCACACCATTCCAGATGGATTTATCAGGTGGAGTATTAATTACATGGTCATTATAAGTAGTGGTTTTCCTACCGAAAAAACCAAACCCTTTTTTTGTAATTTGAAAGTCCAAAATCAATAAGTCTTTTGAACGAATCCAAATTTCTCCTTTTTTATTATATTCTTGGTTGACTCGTAAATCAGTTACCCAATTTAAATTAATTTGATCGGTGATCCCCATGTCAACTTTTAATACAGTATAGTTTGAGTCAAGGGATATTGCAATATTCCCCTTAAAACCAAAGTTTTGTTTATTAGCAGGTTGGAAAGCTAAATCAATACATTTTATGTCGTTAACGACAATGGTATCATTAATATAAAAGTGATAATAAAACGGAGCGATATTAGACAGTGGACTTACGAATTGGATACCTACGACGTCTACATTATTTTTATAAATATCAATGTCTTGGTACATTAATTTCATCAATTGAGAGATGGTTTTTTCATCAACTAATTGATCAAAATTAGAGACCTTCATTGCCTCTCTGTATTCTTTTTTGTCACTAGGATTTTTTCGATAATAAATTTTTGAATTACCTTCTTGCATATATATGGGCAGATAAGGTTTTCCATTAATTGCGGAGGTATCTACATTATCGAATATAAATTGAAACTGATTGAATATTCGTCTATTCCGAAATTTGTCGGTGATATTATTAATATCAAGTTCAATCTTTTCATATTTCTGATATTCATAAAACTCTTGATTCTCAAGTCGATTCTTGTCTTTATTTTCAATAGCTCTTTTCACAAAATCAACAGCTGGATTTCCTCTTCGTCGATATCTTCGCTTTTTTGCAATAATAGTAATTTCATTTAAACTAGTAGCTGTAGATTTTAATTCAACATTTATAATTTGCTTTTTACCCAAAACAATATCGATAGTGTCCGAGTCATAGCCGACGTAAGAAACTATAATTTTGTTTGTCATCCATTGTGATTCCAACTCATAATTTCCATCAAAATCTGTTGACACCCCTACAGTTGTCCCCAGCGAACCGATATTAACAAAAGGAAGTGTTTCTTTAGTCTCTGCATCAATAACTTGCCCTTTTACTTTGGTTATTTTCTGGGCTTGTAAAAATGAGAAACTAAAACATGATAAAAAACAAAAGAAGAAAGTCGTCCTTGTTTTTTGAAGTAATAATTGCATGTGATATATGTTCAAAATTTTAGAAAATTGTTGCGAACAACAATATGTTAGATTTGAAACTTGGTTTTTAATTTTTCTAGCCTCAAAAATACATCATAGAAACGAAACTAAAACAACAATAGTCTTTAATTTCGCAAATATTATACTAAAAACAATATTGTCTGTCTGTTCAAGAATTAATTAACGATTGAAAGTTTCAGTTCTGCTCTAAACTCAACTAACCATAACCTTTTCCTCCCTTAAAATTTCATTTATTAGAATTAATTAAAAAAATCGAAGTACCTTTTTTTATCTCCAAAGTATTTCGGCTATTTTTCAAAAATAACTACCTCTCAATAATTTCAAATGTTCCAGTTATTTCTACCTCTTTTTCTAACATTTTTGAAACAGAACAATATGTTTCCAAAGAAGAAGCAATTGCTTGCTCAGCCTTTTTAGCTTTTACATTTCCATAAATTTTATAATGCAAATTGATTTTTGTGTAGAGCCTTGGAATCTCGTCTCTTCGAGTTCCCTTTACCTCTACTTTTATATCCTTTACCTCTTGTCGCATTTTCTCCAGTATCATCACTATATCAATGGTACTACAACCAGCAACAGCCATCAAAACTGCTTGCATAGGACCAGTTGCTGTTCCATCTCCGCTTAATTGAATAGAGTGTCCTGATTCATTTTTAGCAACGAAATGTTGAAGAGAATCTGTAGTTTCTAATGTAATTTTCATCTTATTATTGATTTGTACTTTCTATTTAAACAGAAATGTATAAGTTAAGTTTTAGTCATTCTCTTTATCTTATCTAAACCTAAATCATTAAGTTTTTGAGTATTATCAAAAGGAATTTGCTCTGTATTAGGGTGTTGTTGAACTGCTTTGGTAACAATATTTTCCCTTAGAAAATGTAGCATTGGAAATGGTGAACGAGTAACATAATTTGATGGATCTTCTTTTTTCTCCCCTGCAAAGCGATAATCTGGATGAAATGAGGCTATTTGAATTTCGCCTTGTAAATCCATGTCTACTAATACTGCATCAGCAATTGATAAAAAATCGTTGTAGTCCAGAAAATCATTTAAAACATTTGGGTGAATTAAAATAGAAGTTTCGACTTCATTGTTTTTATCCTTTTGCAAAAAATTTAATTCTTCAATTAATGTTTCTATCAGTTTCTCAAGACTGTCTGATTCTTCCAAACGATATCGAATTTTATCTTCTCGAAAAGAATGACCAGCAAAAGGACATAGATTTAAACCGATTACAAAAATTTGAATCCATGATTTTGTTTTTTCAATAAAATCCATTTTTTCCACAAATATAAAAGACTTTATAAAAGGAAAGGAGTTATCGACTTATTCTGATAGCTCATTTATTTCTGTTTAGCATTGACAGACGTTATTAATTTTTAATAATAAACTACTCTTCTAACTTTGGCTACATGTTTAGCAAGTCGAACTACTTGGCAACTATATCCAAATTCATTATCATACCAAGCATACAATGTCACCGTTTTTCCATCTTCAGAAACAATCGTTGATGGAGCATCAAAAACACAAGTAGCAAATACCCCAACAGCATGACTCGAAACAAATTCTGTTGAAGTAGAATATTGAATTTGTTCCACTAATTTTCCATTTAATGCTGCATCTTTTAACATAGCATTTACAGTTATCAAATCAGTCGGAGCATTTAATGTTAAATTCAATATCACTAAAGACACATTTGGAGTTGGAACACGTACAGCATTCCCGGTCAACTTACCTTTCATATGTGGAAAAACTTTAGTGACAGCTTTGGCCGCTCCAGTTGAAGTCAGTACCATATTCGTTGCTGCTCCTCTTCCCCTTCTTGGTTTTTTATGAAAATTATCTAGCAAGTTTTGATCACTTGTATAAGAATGGACTGTTTCAATGTGGCCTTTTTCGATTCCCAACTTTGTATCAATCACTTTAATGATGGGAACGATTGCATTGGTAGTACATGATGCAGCACTTAAAATTTTTTCATTTTCTAAATCTAACTCCTCATGATTAACTCCGTAAACTACATTAGAAATGTCATCACCAGGAGCTGTTAACATAACCTGAGAAATCCCCGGACGAAGGTGTCTGCTCAATTCTTTTTTATTCCTAAAAACGCCCGTATTATCTATCACCAATCCATCATTAATTCCATATTGAGTGTAATCAATATCTTCTGGACTTCCCGAATAAATCATTTGAATTCTATTCCCGTTAATGATCATTTCTGAACCATCTATAGAAACATCAATCGTCCCCTTAAACATCCCGTGAACACTATCGGTTTCTAAAAGCGAAGCTCTCTTTTTAGTCTCTTGATATTGATCTTTCAATTTAGGACGTAAAACAATTGCCTTTAATCTTAATTGTTCCCCTCGGCCTGTGGTAGTTACGATTCTACGGGTTACTAATCTTCCAATTCTTCCAAAACCATACAAAACAATATCCTTTGAACTTAAATCGGCATGAGAAGAATTTGGGAAATCATTAAATTTATTCACTAAGAATTCATCTATATTTTTGGAAGAATCTTTTTCTTCCAACCACTCTAATGCAAGTGTTCCAATATCAATCCGAGCTGCAGGTATATATTCGTTTACGGAAATTGCCTTTGCTATTTCTGATGTAATTTCGATAGGAATATCTTGTTCAGAATAATTAGCACCAAAAGTGTGAATATTTAAAACTTCACTTGGACGTGCGTCATAAATATTTCTCCTAAAAAGAATCAACTCAATTGATCGATCAAATCGAAGATCTCCAACAATCTGGAGTAATTCCAAAGCAGTTTTTTCTTTTTTGTGCCAATCCCTCAAAGAAGTTTCGGCATTGCTTCTTAAAATGGTTTTCTTGTCGCTCATGTCAAATATTTGGTAAAATGGTTATATTATGAAAATGGTCAAATTTTGCCGCAAAAGTACAGTTTTTTAATGGTTTACAATAAATAGAAAAGATTATCTTTAACTTATACATAAAATGAAAAAAATTTATTAAAAAAAAAAAGAAACTCAAAAAAATTTTAGTAGTTTTTTTAATTTTTTAAAATAAAAAAAAAAAATTATTTTTAAATAATACATAAAAAGAAAAAAAATTATTAAAAAAAAAAAAAGCACCTCAAATAAATTTGAGATGCTTTTCCAATTTGCGTCAATAATATTTTTAAGAAGTAGAGATTATGCGCCTAAATAGTTTTTCAACAATTTACTTCTTGAGGTATTTCTAAGTTTGTTAATGGCTTTGTCTTTGATTTGCCGAACTCTTTCACGAGTCAATCCAAATCGTTCACCAATATCTTCTAAAGACATAGGATGTTCAACACCGATTCCAAAATACAATTTAATGACATCACGTTGACGATCTGTAAGAGTGCTTAACGATCGCTCAATTTCACTACGTAGAGATTCTTTGTATGCCAAATTTGCGTCTGTACCCGGAGTACCACCATTTTCTAGAACATCAAGCAAAGAGTTATCTTCACCTTCTACAAAAGGAGCATCCATACTCACATGTCGAGCGGCTACACCTAAAGTTGTTCTAACTTCATCTGTGGGAATTTCTAAAAGTTCTGCTAATTCATCTGCAGAAGGTTCGCGCTCGTACTCTTGTTCCAACTCTGAGAAAGCCTTATTGATCTTATTTAAAGATCCTACTTTATTGAGGGGAAGCCTTACAATACGGGATTGTTCTGCCAAAGCCTGAAGGATAGATTGTCTAATCCACCAAACGGCGTAAGAGATAAATTTAAAACCACGCGTTTCATCAAAACGCTGTGCTGCTTTAATCAAACCTAAGTTACCTTCATTAATCAAATCTGATAATGAAAGACCTTGATTTTGATATTGCTTAGCAACCGAAACAACGAAACGGAGGTTCGCTTTTGTCAATTTTTCTAGAGCCTGCTGATCGCCCTGCTTAATTCTCTGGGCTAAATCCACTTCCTCTTCCGGAGTCAACAAGTCTACCTTTCCTATTTCTTGTAGGTATTTCTCTAATGATTGACTCTCTCTGTTCGTGATTGACTTGGTAATTTTAAGTTGTCTCATGCAAGTAAATTATGGTTTGGTTTACAAAAGTTTAACCCTAGAAAATAATTTCTAAGGTGCTTGCTATTTAAAGCCGATTTCCTAGGATGGAAAAATAGATATGTAAATGGGAAAAAATTAGAATTTCTCTCTAAAAATAAAATGATGTGGCAGAAAGTGAGATGTGTTTGTAACTTTATTTCGTAACCTTTCATTATTAAAATTTGGAGGAATTTGGTTGTGTTTTAATTACAGAAACAAAAATAAGCCAAAAACCATTGATTGTCAAGGGTTTTTGTAATTAATGTAGTTACAAATGCATCTATTCCATAAAAGTTTCGTAACTATCCAAATAACAGGTTGGTAAATGTACACATGATAGTATTATTAAACAACACTTTATTATTTTTTATCATAGAACAATTTTAAAATTATATTTTAAAAATTGGAAATTGAAAATATATATTTTGTTGGGCCTCAAATTATTTAATCAAATACAATCCAATAAATTTCCTGAATTTAAATATTAATTTTTATTTGGAAAAACCGTTTTTTTATTATTTATTGCGCCCAATGAAATGTTAATATTCATTTTTTTTAATTATTTAGTTATTTGCAAACACTAACTAAAAGTTTATTACTTCTTAAAACACATCTCTTCAATATGGAAAGAGTATCATTTGATCTAGAATTTATTTTTCGGGCGTCCCCGACAATTTTATATAAATTTCTAACAACTCCATCTTGCCTGATACGTTGGTTTTGTGATGAAGTAGACATTACAGGTGATGAATATGAATTTGTTTGGAGTGGTGCTGCTGAAAACGCAACCTTAATTGATGACATCGAAGACGAACGAGTTCGCTTTGAATGGGAAGATGGTGAAGATGGTGAATACTTTGAATTCCGGATGAGTCGATCTCCTGTGACTGGAGAAACAGTTTTAGAACTTACAGATTATTGTGATGCGGACGAATTAGATGATCAAAAGCAACTATGGGAAAGTCAGATGAAAATACTTCGTCAAGAGACTGGTGGATAGTCAATTTAATTTTTATACTAAAAAAAAGCCTTTTCGACCAATATGCTCGGAAAGGCTTTTTTCATAATTATTATCTCCAAAACCAATTCAATCCAAAAGGTATGCTTAACAAGCATAATCATCCTACTAGCTCCTTAAACATTTAGTTTTCCCCATTTTTTCTGTTCTAAATTTCCTCTCACTCCCTATTTTATAAATATTGCTACTATTTAGATGTTAAACAGTAATGTTCTTTGCCTTTACAATAATTGTCCTAAGTGTTTTGATCTATGAAAAAATCATCAATTAATTCAACTTGTATTCAGACAATATATTAGTTGAAAAAAACTTAAAGTAAAAAAATAGGCTGATCTTTCAACCGCTTTATCAATCCATTTTTTTAATAGATTTACAATATCACCACCGCCTTACTTTTTGTGGATTTTCATTTCCCATTTAATGAAAGTAAAATTTGTTTAAGAAAAAAATTAAGAAACAGTTGTAACAAACCAAAGGTCAGTTCGTCTTCTAGTTGAAATATGGATATTAAACAATTTAAATCGGAAATTATTCCTTACAAAAACAAATTATACCGCTTTGCATACCGTATCGTTGGCAACGGGGCTGAGGCTGAAGATGTTGTCCAAGAAGTAATGATAAAGTTGTGGAATCAACGTGGGAAACTGCATCAATATAATAGCATCGAAGCATGGTGTATCCAAATGACAAAAAATTTATCTATCGATAAAACTCGATCTAAACATTATAAAGTAGGAATTATTCCAGAGGGATTTGATATTTCATCAAATCAAAATAATCCCCATAAAGTAGCTGAAACTCGAGATACTGTGCAAAGAATCAAAAATATAATGAACACTCTTCCTACGAAGCAAAGAGAAGTGATGCAAATGCGAGATATAGAAGGCTTGAGTTACAAAGAGATCGAAGAACAACTAAAAATACCGATGAACCAAGTAAAGGTTTATCTTTTTAGAGCACGAAAATTTATTAAAAGTCAACTAATTAATTCCGATTCTTATGGACTATAAAAATATAAATCACTTACTAGAAAAATACTGGAAAGGCGAAACTTCTTTGCAAGACGAGGAAATACTCAAACAGTACTTTAATAATGGCAATATAGCTCCACAGTTAGAGCAGTACAAATCTTTGTTTCAATATTTCAAAAAAGAACAGGATTTGATTATTAGTAAAAATTTTGATAAACAATTATTGGATCGAATTGAAAAAGAATCAATAGTTGTTCCTGCTAAATTCCATAGATTATATTGGATGTCATCAATACGATCAGTTGCAGCAATTGGAATTTTTTTGATAGGTGCTGTTTTTATTTTTCAAAACTTATCTCATAATAAAACCGATGTATGGGCTCAATACGAAATCGAGGATGAGCAAGAGGCCATCGAAGCAACTAAAGCAGCTCTTGCTTTACTATCTGAAAAGATGAAAAAAGGATCAAAGAAAGCAACTAAAGGGTTTTCTGAAATGAGATCGGCTACGAAAAAAATACTTAAATAGAAATTAAGGATTGAGATGAGGAATATCAACTAAAAGGAAACCCCTTTAAAATTTTCTTAATCTCAAAATCCTAGAAATATATAAAATCATAAAATAAGTTCATTTTGCTAGCAATTTGTTAAAGACCACTTTTTAAAACTTTAAAAATCCATCCCAATAAGTAAGGGATTAAAAAATTAATAGATATGAAATATTTATTCTCAACCATAATCACCCTTTTTTTGGCTATCTCTGTCAATGCACAAAATGATGCAATTTCTAAATATTTTGATCAATATTTGGATGATGATAACTTCACTGTAGTTTACGTCAGCGGTAAAATGTTTAGCATGATATCAAAGGTTGATATTGAAGAATTACAAGATGAAGAAGCACAAATAATAATGGATGTAGCCAAAGATATTAAAGGACTGCGAGTCTTAGTAACCGACATTGATCCTAAACAATATTATAAGCAAGCTCGAAAATTAATCAAAGATGATGATGGTTATGAAGTTTTATTAACCGTAAAAGACAAAGGGGACAATGTGAACTTCTGGATAAAAGAAAAAGGAAACATAATCGAAGAGTTATTCCTTTTAGTGGGAAGTGACGATGAGTTTGTTTTGGTTAGTTTTTTAGGGAAACTTGATCTTAATAAGATAGCTCAACTCTCAGATTCTATTGAAATGAGTGGTGCTAAACACCTCCAAAAAATTGGAAAATCCATAGAAAAGGGTGTAGAAAAAAATTCGAATTGAGAATTTGATTAAAAGGTATTGAGTAATGTAATTTCAATTTATTCAATACCCAAAAATCTCAATACTAGTAAAAATCCAACGCAAAATAATCTGATATGAGAAACCTACTTCCCTTAATATTTCTATTTTCTTTTTCAATTCCAGCAATTTCCCAAAATAGTTGTATTAAAAAATTTTATCATGAACATAAAAAAGAAGAAGGAATACGCAATTTTATGATTCCAGGTTTTTTGATTTGGTTTAGCACTGGGATTGCAAATGAAATTGTTGATGGTGAAGAGGCAAAAACATTCTTAAAATTTGCTAAAAAATTTAAAACTATCCGCCTTTTAGTGCAAAATGATCATAACTCAATATCAAAAGTAGATTATAATCAGTTAATATTTGATGCAAAAAAAGGCAACTATGAAGAATTAATTTCCGTCAAAGAGAAAGGTAAAACATTTCACATTATGGGCCGTGGAAAAAAAGACAAATTGAAAAATTTATTAATCCTTGTTTCCTCGGAGGATACTTTTTTGATGATGAGCATGAAAACTAAGATCAAAATAAAAGACCTCAACAGTCTGATTAATGATTTGATGAAACTAGAAAAAGTCAGAGAAAAACTAAAGAAAAAAGAAGAGGATGAAAGAGTTTCTCCTTCACCGATCGAGAATAAAGATAAACCGATAAGGGCTTAACCAATATCTCTCAGAAGAGACTAGTTCATTCAAGTTCATCAAAATTTTAAAAATCCACCTTCCTTTAAAAGTAATTCCTTTCTATTGTTAAAATAATTTACTAAGCCGTGCCCCTTTAGGGGATGAATGGCCAGAAAAAAATAATAATCGCAATTACAATACTCGCTATCCCATTCCATGCTTTAAGTCAGCATGAACTTGTTGATTTTTTTTTTGACAAATATGCTAGTAATGAAAAAATATCTGATATTTCACTCAATGGTTGGATCCTAGGTATGGCCTCCAAAATGTTAGAAGATGAAGGAACTGATATATTAAAAAAAATAACCAAGCTTAGAATTATGTTCACCGATGAAAAAGATATCGGGTCAAAAGCTGAAATAAAAAAATTAAAACGTGATGTTCGAAAAATTGATTTTGAAGACTTGATGACTGTTAGTGACGAAGGCACTCTAGTTAATTTCATGGTTCGAAAAGAAGGAAAAAATATCACAAATATTCTAGTTATCATTCACGGAAATAGCGATTTTATACTATTAAGTTTAGAAGGCAATTTAAATCTTGAAGATTTAAAACAACTAGACTTTGATATTAAAGGTGGATATATTTTCAAAAATTTACCATCAGATAAAGCTTAATAAATAGTTAATTCAAAATGGTAAATAATTAATACCAGTTTTCGGTAAACTGAGTAAAGTTAACTGCTCACTTTAAAAAAAGAATTAGATTAATTGATAAATTCCATGGTCTGGTGACAAAAGTTATCGGACTTTTTTTATGTTTACGTTAATTTTTTTTTAAAAAAACAAAACAAATTCAAATGAGAAAATTATTTCTACTCCTTCCTTTAATTTTCATTTCCGCTTTTCTTTTTTCTCAAAACCCTTACCCTCCCACTACTGGATTGGATAGATTAGCAGATTTTAAAACAAGGAAAAAATTATTAGAAAATTCTTTGATCGCAAATATTCCATTTGAATCCATTGGACCAACAATTTTTAGTGGACGAGTAGTTGACGTAGATGTATCTCCAATTGACCCAACTCATTTTTACGTGGCTTATGCATCAGGTGGACTTTGGAAGACAATCAATAATGGAACTACTTTTTTTCCCATTTTTGACAATGAAGCTGTGATGACAATTGGAGATATTGCTGTTGATTGGACAAACAATATTATTTGGGTAGGAACAGGTGAAAATAATAGTTCTCGCTCCAGTTATTCTGGTGTTGGAATTTACAAAAGTGCAGACAATGGGAAAACCTGGGAACATAAAGGATTGCCAGAATCGCATCACATAGGTCGAATTATATTACATCCAACTGATAAAAATACAGCTTGGGTTGCGGCTCTTGGACATCTTTATTCACCTAACAAGGAGCGCGGTATTTACAAAACCTCTGATGGAGGAAATAGTTGGAATCACACCCTTTTTGTTAATGAAAATTCGGGTGGAATTGATCTAGTTGTAAGTCCAAAAAACCCAAATACAATTTATGCAGCAACTTGGCATCGACAAAGAAGAGCTTGGAATTTTGTAGAATCAGGCAATGGCTCGAGTATTTATAAAAGTACCGACGGAGGTGACAACTGGAATAATATCACTTTAGCAAAAACAAACTTCCCACAAGGTATTGGTGCTGGAAGAATTGGTTTAGCACTTTATCAAAAAGATGGAAAAGATGTTTTATATGCTTTAATCGATAATTATGATCGAAGACCAAAAAAGGAAAAAGATGAAGTTGAGGGAATTACAAAAGATGATTTAAGAGATATGTCAAAAGATGATTTCTCAAAATTAAAAGAAGATGATTTAAAAGATTTTTTATCTAGCAACCGTTTTCCTGAAAAATACTCTGTAAAGAGAATCACTAAGATGGTTGAGAAAGAAAAAATTAAACCAAATGCATTAGTAGAATACTTAGAGGATGCAAATTCCTTGTTATTTAATACTCCAGTAGTTGGAGCAGAGGTTTATAAACTTACTGGAAAAAGTGAAAAATGGAAAAAAACACATGAAGGATTTCTAGACCAGGTTTATAATTCCTACGGTTATTATTTTGGAAACATTCGAGTTTCCCCCAACGATCCTGATAAGATTTACATTATTGGTTTTCGAATAATCCGATCAGACGATGGTGGTAAAACGTTTAAATTAATCGGCGATGATAATGTTCATGTTGATCATCATGCACTTTGGGTTAATCCAAATCGAAACGGTCACATCATTTTAGGAAACGATGGCGGAATCAATATTTCTTATGATGATGGTGAAGAATGGATCAAATGTAACTCCCCTGCCCTTGGCCAGTTTTATTATCTCGCTCTCGATAACGCAGAGCCGTATAATATTTACGGAGGGCTACAAGACAATGGTGTTTGGGTAGGTTCAAGCGAAGGTTATAATGTGAAAAGTAAAAGTTGGAACAATTCAGGACAATATCACTACAAATCAATTATGGGTGGTGATGGTATGCAGGTAGCAGTTGACCTCCGTGATAATAATATAGTATACACCGGCTATCAATATGGAAATTATTTTCGCATCAATCAAAAATCTGGTCGACGAAAATACATCACTCCAAAACATGAACTAGGCGAAAGACCGCTTCGCTGGAATTGGCAATCACCGATTCATTTGTCAACTCACAATCAAGACATTTTATATATTGGTTCCAATAAGTTATTTAGAAGTATGAATCAAGGAAACGATTTTAAGGTAATTTCTTCAGATTTGACCAAAGGGGGTAAAAAAGGAGATGTTGCCTACGGAACTCTAACTGCTATACATGAATCACCTCTTAGATTTGGGTTAATTTACACCGGAAGCGATGATGGCTTAGTTCACTTAACCAAGAATGGAGGAAATTCTTGGGAAGAAATTAAAGGACTTCCAAAGGATCTCTGGATTACTCGAATTCAAACATCAAAATTTGATGAAGCCACTGTATATATATCTATGAATGGCTATCGCTGGGATAACTTCGAATCACATATTTACCAATCAATTGACTACGGAAAATCATGGAGTCGACTTGGCTTAGATTTACCAAAAGAACCTGTTAATGTCATAAAGGAAGACCCAAAAAATAAAGATATCATTTATGTTGGAACAGATCATGGCTTATATGTTTCCCTTGATCAAGGAGAAAACTTTATGATGATGAATAAAGATTTACCTGCTGTCTCTGTTCACGATGTAGTTGTTCATCCTAAGGCAAATGATCTTGTAGTCGCAACTCATGGTCGTTCTTTTTACAAAACAAATGTAGAACATCTTCAAAAACTGGATAAGGAACTCTTAGCCAAAACACTACATATTTTTAATATCAAGAAAAAAAGTTATTCAAACAGATGGGGTAGTAAATTTAGCCAATGGCGAGATGCTAATGAACCAAAAATAAGTATTCCTTTCTTCACTAAAAGCAAAGGACGTGCAAATATTGTTATAAAAAATAAAGATGAAGAAATCTTACAATCTTTTTCTCACGAGGCAAACCAGGGAATTAATTACGTGAAATATAATTTAGCAATTGAAGATTCAAAAAATGATAGTTATGAAAAATTTTTAAATAAGGATAAAAAAACGAAACCGATCAAACTCAAAAAGACCGACACAAAGAAAACATATCTTCGACCAGGGGTTTATACTTTAGAAATTACTAAAGATAAAAAAACGGAGAAGACAGAATTTGAAATATATGAAAAATAATAAATGAATTTCTAGTAGGCAGTATATATCCAACTGCCTACTGGAAATTTATTTTTTTATCATCACTTTCCCAGTGTAGGAAAAATATGCTGTTTCTATTTTGTAATAATTTATCCCCGCAGAATATTTTTTATCAATTCATAATAAATCATTTCCGCATTTTAACTTATCCATTTCCATAAATTGAATAATTCGCCAAATAGCATCCATTAATTGTAGTTAATGATAATAAAAGGAACAAAAGAGTAAACCTTTTTTATATAATTTTAATAATTTTTTGGTGCCGAATTTCAATTACGGGAAAAAATTGACCCAAGACCCCAGTTCATTAAACTAAAAAAACAATTAATTGAACAATAATGAATTATCATTTTTAATTATATCTTTTTTAGGTACCTTTCGATTAATTATCTTTTAATTAAATTAATACAACTGTCCATGAGAAAATTTGGGTTTTTCTTATTTTTCTTATTTTTCTTATTCATTTTTTCTTCTTGTAAAAATGAAAAACCAAAAAAATCTATTCATCCATTAAACTCAATCCAAGTACTAAGCGATAAAAATATTCCTATTGCTCCAACTGATGCATTTATAAAAAAATACACAGGAAAGATAGGAGACAAATATCCAATCGAATTAGTTTTAATCAACTGGTCTAATGGCAATTTGGGCGGTTATTATTTTTATACCGATAAAATAATAACAGATAATGATGGAAACAAACAACCTCAAAAAATTGAATTATCGGGCGAATTAAACTTAAATGAATCATTTCAAATTGATGAATTTGCTGATGATAATTTTACCGGTAAATTCATAGGAACTCTCTCAGATCTTTCAAAGATCACGGGTACCTGGAGTAATGCAGATAGTTCTAAATCTATGAAATATATTTTAAATGAATCTTTATCAATAGATAAAACAGGTTGGACTGGAGCTTGGTATCGAAATGATGCACAAAGTCCTGGAATGCTAATTCTAGGAAATGTAACTGATCAAACCGTAGATTTTGGACTAGAGGTTTTTAATGGTGGACACAGCGGACTTTTAGAGGGAACCGCAAACTTAAATGGGGAAATCGCTACTTTTAAAAATACAATTTTTGATGATATAGAATCCTGCTTTTTAATATTCCAACAAAAAGATAGTATTGTTTTTATAAATCAAAAATCAAGTAATTGGGCTTGTGGTTTTGGAATGCGTGCTCATGCGAATGGTAAATATGAAAATTACTTTTCCCCTAAGGAGCCAGAATTATCTTTTGGGAAAGATAATAGTATTTTTCTAGACAGAACTCAACGAGATCTTTTTATAACACTTGTTGGTGATTGGTATGAAGATTTCGCATTCAATATGCAGGAAGTAGTGAATATTCCAAAAAGTAAAAAAGATAAATTTGAAGCAAAAGTATTTACTGGAACTGTTGTTGGATTAGCTTCTACAAATGAAGCGATTATTTTGACAAACGGAAAAGGATTATTTTGGGCTGCAGTAATTATTTACAATGAAATAACAGATCGATTCCAAGTGAAATATTTTACAAATGATGAAATAAAAAAAGAGAAACCTCCTCAAACAATTGAAGATTGGCGAATGTCATTTTCTGAGTATGAAGTAGTAATATAAAACTTCTCTTTGTGGCACGATTTAAAATCGTGCCACAAAGAGGTTGAGGTTTATTCTTTTATGAAATCATCATACAATAAGTACTTTGCTCTAATTTTTTTAAAATTCATCAAATCCTTTTGCCAACTATCTCTTATTTCCTCCTCACTCCTTCCATTGATGATTTGCCAACGCAAAGTCGAATTTCCAGCTAATTTATCAAAGAATTTATTTTCCAAAAAGAAGTCCTTTTTGTTATCAAAACTTTCATAAAAATGCATCAAATATCTCAAGTTTATTTTACCCATTTCTTGAAACTCCTCCAAATCTAACTTAGTTAAATCATAACCATTACATTCTTCTCCATCAAATTTTGGATATTTTGCTCCAGCCATTGTCTTGGGTGTAAAAGTAAAGTCACCTTGTTTGAAATCTGGATGTCCATAAATTTGAAATTGCTTATTTGTTCCTCGTCCGGCACTTACAATTGTTCCTTCAAAAAAACATAGAGAGGGGTATAAATAAATCGAACGAATATTGGGTAAGTTTGGAGAGGGTTTAATAGGCAACTCATAAAAAACTCCATGGTTATAATTTTTGCAGCTTATAACATTTAGATTACATTTCACATTTCCTTTCAACCACCCTTCCTCATTTACCATTTGTGCATACTCGCCTACTGTCATGCCATGTACTACTGGAACTTGGTGTAACCCCACAAAAGATTGATATTCCTTTTTCAAAATTGGTCCATCAATAAAATGCCCATTTGGATTTGGACGATCCAATACCAAAAAATCAACTTTATTTTCCGCACAAGCTTCCATCAAATAACTCATAGAAGAAATATAGGTATAAAATCGAGCACCAACATCCTGAATATCAAAAACGACAATATCGATTCCTTTCAAATGCTCTGCACTTGGCTTTTTATTTTCCCCATAAAGAGAAATTAATGAAATACCAGTTTTTGCATCCTTCCCATCTTTTATTTTTTCACCTGCATCAGCTTGACCTCGAAATCCATGTTCGGGAGCGAATATTTTCTTGATAGAAATTCCTTCATTCAACAATACATCTACAAGGTGTTTTCCAAAAACGGTTGAAGTCTGATTAACTAGTAACGCAACACTTTTATTTTTCAACCTTAGAAGATATTCATCTAGTTGAGCTGCACCAACTTGAACACTCAAATCAACATGAGGCACTTCAATAATTTCCTCAATTGGTACAATTTTTATATTAAGGTCTTTTTCTCCTTCTTCACATTTTGTCGCAGACAACACAATAAGTAAAAGAAAAAGCATTGGGATTTTCATTTTTAAAATCATAGTGTTAGATTTGATCAAGCAAAAAAAAACGCAGGGTCATTATTATTTTTCTAATTAAAAATATTAAAGGCGCTGCGTTTTTTATTCGTAGCGAAATGTTACGAAAATTAATTTTTTATGAAAAAAAAATATGCCATTATTGATATCGAAACCACGGGAGGTCGAGCCGATCGGGAGAAAATAACCGAAATCGCTATAATCCTTCATGATGGTGAAAAGATCCTCGACAAATGGGAAACACTCATCAATCCTGAGCGAGCAATACCATATAATATCACACAAATTACGGGAATTACTGATAGAATGGTAGCAGATGCGCCAAAGTTTTTTCAAGTCGCAAAGAAGATTGTAGAGATGACAGAGGGTGCTATTTTTGTAGCTCACAATGTCCGGTTTGATTATGGTTTTATTAGAGAGGAGTTTAGAAGGTTAGGGTTTACCTATATGAGAAAACAGTTGTGCACTGTTCGCTTAAGTAGAAAAGCATTTCCTGGAATAAAGTCATATGCCCTTGGAAATTTGATCAAACATTTTGGAATAAAAGTAAATGCTCGTCACCGTGCAATGGCTGATACAGCTGCAACCGTTGAGATTTTAGAAATGATTTTCCAGAAAGAGAAAAGTGAAGATGACGTTTTGGATATGATAAACCTAGGAGTAAAAGAGTCCAAACTGCCCGCCAATATTACGATGGAAAAACTACATGAATTACCTGAAGAAACCGGTGTTTATTACTTTTTGAATAAAAAAGGAAAAGTGATTTACGTTGGAAAAAGTATCAACATAAAAAAACGAATTATTGAACACTTCACCTCAAAAACAGATAAAGCATACAAACTTCAAAAATACGTTCACGACATCACTTATGAAATAACAGGAAGTGAATTGGTCGCTCTACTTTTTGAGTCGCACGAAATAAAACGCCTCCTCCCTCCAATCAACAAAGCACAAAGAAGTCGATTTTTTCCTTATATATTGTTTGAATACGAAAATCAAAATGGCTATCGTTGCCTGAGTTTTGGGAAAGTAAAAGTAAAAGATCGAAAGAAATTAAATGTGCTCCGTGAATTCCCTAATTTAAATTCTGCAAAGGGTATGATGACCCGGTTGATTCATCAATTTGAATTGTGCCAGAATCTTTGCAGCATTGATAAAACTGGGGGTGCTTGTTTCTATTTTCATTTGAATAAATGTAAGGGTGCTTGCATTGGAGAAGAATCTACGGAAGACTATAATGAGCGAATCGAAATGGTTAAAGATGCAATCAAAATTGACTTTGAAGATGATTTTTTCATTATTGATAAAGGACGTGAAACTGATGAGCGATCTATCGTCTTGATAGAAGAAGGAATTTACCGAGGATACGGCTATGTGCATCTGGAAGAATTAAATAATCACCCTGATGAACTTAAAGAATCTATAAAGCCATTAAAGCATCATCCAGAAATAGTTAAGATTATTCATTCATTCTTGAGTAAAGATAAAAAGTTAAAACGGTTAATTTTTTAACTAAATAAAATTTCAAAACAAAAAAATATATTTTAATAAAAAAGACCCATTCTCTCCAATGAAAGAATGGATCTTTTGAAATTATTTAGTTTTCTTTTTTAATGATCAGTATTTAGTCATCACCCAAAAACGGATATCTATAATCTTTAGCAGGAACTAAGGTTTCCTTAATCGTTCTAGGAGACAACCACCGATACATATTCAAAATTGAACCAGCCTTATCGTTTGTTCCTGATGCTCTCGCTCCACCAAAAGGTTGCTGTCCTACAACTGCACCAGTTGGTTTATCATTTATATAAAAATTACCAGCAGCATTTCTCAAAGCTTCAGAAGCAACATTTAATACAGTTCTCTCTTTTGCAAAAACAGCTCCTGTCAAAGCATAAGGAGAGGTCGTATCAACTAATTTTAAAGTTTTTTCAAAGTCATTGTCATTGTAAATATAGACCGTCAAAACTGGACCAAAAAGCTCCTCTTCCATTGTTCTATATCTAGGGTCAGTTGTCAAAATTACAGTTGGCTCTATAAAGTAACCTTCTTTTTTGCTGTAACCTCCTCCCATTATTACCTTCGCTTTTTTATCTTTCTTTGCTTTTGTTATGTAATTGGTAATTTTGTCAAAAGCGCGCTCATCGATTACGGCATTAATGTAATTAGAAAAGTCCTCAGGTGAACCTATTGTCATACTCTCCAAATCAGCCTTTATGTATTTTTCAACATTCTTCCATAGGCTTTTTGCAATGTAAGCTCTAGATGAGGCAGAACATTTTTGCCCTTGAAATTCGAAAGAACCACGTACCATAGCAGTTGCTACTTCTTTAGCATCAGCTGAATGATGAGCAACAATAAAATCCTTCCCACCAGTCTCTCCTACAATCCTTGGATAAGTTTTATATATCCCAATATTGTTTCCTATAGTTTTCCAAAGGTGTTTAAAAACACCAGTCGAACCTGTGAAATGCAAGCCTGCAAAATCATGATGATTGAAAATAATATCACCAGCAACTGGGCCATCTACATGAATCAAATTTATCACTCCTGGGGGCAAGCCTGCTGCCTCAAAAATTTCCATAATTACTTGTGCAGAATAAATTTGTGTCTCTGCTGCTTTCCAAACAATCGTATTTCCCAGCATCGCTGGAGCTGCGCATAAATTTCCTGCAATCGAAGTAAAATTAAATGGAGAAATGGCAAATACAAATCCCTCCAATGGACGATATTCCATTCTATTCCAAATTCCAGGAGCGCTTTCCGGCTGTCCCAAATAAATTTCAGTCATAAACTGAACATTATACCTTAAGAAATCACAAAATTCTGCAACTGCATCAATCTCTGCTTGATAACAATTTTTAGATTGAGCCAACATTGTTGCTGCATTCATTTTTGCTCGAAATGGTCCAGACAACAAATCAGCAGCCTTCAAGAAAATAGCTGCTCTATCTTGCCAAGGCATGTTCTCCCAATCTTTTTTTGCAGCCAATGCTGCATTAATTGCTTTAGTAACATGCGTTCCATCTCCCTTTGAAAATGTTCCCAAAACATGATTAATTTCATGCGGCGGTCGCATTTCCACTTTATTTTTAGTATTTATTTTTTTTCCGCCGATGTACATCGGAACGTTCGTCTTTTTTGATTTCAAAGTTTTTAGCATCCGTTTCAACTCTTCCCTCTCAGTAGAGCCAGGGGCATAACTTAAAACTGGTTCATTTACCGCAATTGGTAATTCATAAATTGCATTTGACATATTTATATTCTTTTATTTGGTGGTCAAAAAATTGGTGCAAATGTATCAATTTTTTTGCGAAAAGATTGTGTTGTATTAAAACGATTCGAATGTAATAAAAATTGAAAAATAACGATTCCAACAAACGTGAGTAGTAAATATCTTAATCTAAGAATTAATATTTCTGTGTGCTGAAATTAGATTTCAATACTTAAAAAAGAACGTTCTTCATTTAAATTAAATATACTTCAAAAAAAAAATCGGTTTTATCTAATTCAAATGCCTCATTTTTTTTTACCGTTTTCAAATTTCAATACAAAAGCTCAAAATCAAAATTCACAAAACTTAGTCAGTCCTTACAATTAAAATTCTTTCAAAAAAGATCGTACTGATGAACAAGTTGAATCAGTTCATGCAGCAACAGCTGCACTTAAATAAAAGAAAGCGATGTTAGTATTCTAACATCGCTTTCTTTTTTGTCAGTTATTTATTGATTAAAATATTAATTAGTCAATACTTTCAATTTCAACCTCTTTCTATCATATTTTTAAAGATTTAAAACCCCTATTAATCAAAACCTGCTTACTTCTCAAACTTAAAGAATATAACTCTTAAGTTAGATATGAGTACTCTTAAGTTATCAAAGTATTCTTTGGAAAATTAAATTTTCGGATCAACCATCTTTGGAATAAACGGAGAAGCATCTCCACCTCCTTTAATAATTTCTCGAACAATCGTACTACTTATATGTGAGTACTGTGGGCGACTAATCAAGAAAATAGTTTCCAACCCATCACCAACAATATCATTTAACTGTGAAATCGTTTTCTCGTAATCAAAATCAGAGGAATTACGAAGCCCTCGAAGTAAATACCTAGCCCCAATTTTCTGACAATAATGAGCCGTCAAATTTTGAAAAGAGTCGACCTCAACCTTTGGTTCATCTGCGAAAACTTTTTCCAGCCAATCCAATCTGATTTTCAAAGGAAATAAATACTTTTTTTGTGTGTTAACTCCTACTGCAACTACTATTTTATCAAAAAGAGGTAACGCTCTTTTTACCAAATCAACATGACCTGTTGTAATTGGGTCGAATGAACCTGGAAAGACTGCGATTTTCATACTTGTTTTGTTTTTAATATTCTTTTTTTCAAAAATAGATTTTTTTTAGTTTCAAATCTAATTTTAATTATCACCCTAAATTTTCTTTGAAAGCAAGGCATAGAACAAAATTTAACTACTCCCCTTTTTTAACATCAGAAAGCAAACTAAATGAATCTAAAAACTTATCGATCCTTAAATTCATCCCTTTATCTTTCAGAGAAATAACCTGAATAGAATAGAACCTATTTTTAACCAAAAAGGACCTAGTTTTGATCAAACCATTCCCATCATTGTAATCTACCCTCCAAAGTCTTCCAGGAAATTCATTCATCTTAATTTGAGAAGAATAACTCAACTTACCCTTTACGCTTTCTACCGAGGTTTCTACAGTTGTATCAAAGAATTCTTTTAACAACTCGGTACTATCTGAGTGGATAGAATATTTAGGATAATCACAATAACTAACAACGTACATTAAGTTGTCAGGATCTTTTCCAGTTGGTTGATGTAAAAAAGTAATATAATTTAATTCCCCGATCTCCGTTTTAATGAGGTTTTCTTTTTTGATCATTTCACCAGGGGTGAGTATTTTAAATTGCCCATCGAAGGATTTGAAAACGTCCCAACTTGGTTGAGTCATTGACATGCTTATAAGTGAATATAGTAGTAGTAAAGGGATGATTTTTTTCATGGAAAAAAGAATTTATAAATTGATATTTAATCTATTAATTTACATTCAAAGGTAAATTTACCTCTTGAAACGAATACTATGAAATATTCGTTTGTTTTTTTTGTAAAATTGGGTTTAGATTCGAAAACTACTAACTTACGTTCTTATTTTCCTCTAAAAAATATATCTCAAAAAAGTACATTCACCAGAGAATCTGTTTTACCTTAAAAACAAAATTTTAGAACCACGTTACCTTTTCTCATTTATGAAATTTTCCATTCGATTGATTTTATTAATTTTTCTTTTTGCTTCCTATGGATGCGTGGAAGAATCGAAAGAAAGAGAGGTAAGTAACTTTGAGTTACCAGCTGAAGAAGAAGATTTTGAAGAAGCTAAATTCAAATGGGGTTACATCAATAAGACCGGGCAAGTAGTCATTAAAGACCGCTTTGATGATGCAAGAAATTTTAAAGAAGGGCTTGCCGTAATTAGAAAAAAAGGAAGGTGGGGGTATATCAATAAAAAAGGAGAAGAGGTAATCCCTGCACAATTTAAAGCAGCGTGGTCATTTTCTGGAGGAGTCGCCCGTATTCTGACTTTCAATAACAAAATGGGGTTTATTGATCCAAAAGGTAATTTCACAATTGAACCAAAATTCGATTTAGTAGAAGATTTTCATGAAAATTTTGCTCGTTTTTTTGAATTAGGTGCTTTTGGATTTATTAATAAAAATGGAGAAAAAGTTATTGAACCAATTTATGATCAAGCCTCTAACTTCAAGAATGGTTTAGCCAAAATAAAATACCTTGGCGATTATGGTATGATTAATTATCAAGGTGAAATTATAATTCCCCACCAATTCGAATACCTTAGCTTCTTTAACAATGGAATTGCAAAAGCTCGAAAAAACGGAAAATATGGATTTATAGATTTAAATGGAAAATGGATCATTAAACCAATCTTTGATAATGCTAAAAATTTTGAAAATAATCTTGCTCCAGTTTTAAAAAATGGTAAGTATGGTTTAATCAATTCACGAAATGAAGTTATGGTGAATCTGAAGTATGATGAAATTTGGTATGCTGGAAATAATCTTTGGGCAACTGTCATAAATCAAAGATATAATTACATCAATGAGAATGGTACACCTGTCATGGCCAAAAGTTATAATATGCTTTATAACTTTTCAGAAAAAAGAGCAGGATATAATGAGGGTTTCCTATGGGGTTTCTTGGATGAAAAGGGACAAGCAATTACACCAGCACGTTTTAGTTTAGTCTGGGATTTTAAAGAAGGTTTAGCTAGAGCAGCCTATCTGAATGGAATTGGATTTATTAATCCAAATGGTGAATTAGTTTTGGACCCTATTTGGAAGGATGCAAGAGATTTCTCAGAAGGATTAGCTAGGGTTCAATTATAACAATACAATAACAATAACATTAAATAAAATCAATTTTACTCAAATGAAATTATTCCAACTTTTACTATTCATTTCACTATTGACTTCTTGTGAAGAGGAACAAAAATGCAAATACAATATTAACCCAATTTTTACATCCACTACATCTAATATCACCAATCATAGTTTTGATCATAAAGGAACTAAAGCTACTGAAAAAGCCACTTTTCCAAATGGAGTAAGATTGGAGTTATTTCAAACTATTTGCAATGATTCTCAGCAAGAATATCATTTTTTTATTTCGGGTGATTTTAAGGATAAGACTGATGAATTTTGGGTCAACCAAGCAGCAGAACAATTCTTCAATATGGCTAGATCAGCAAAAGAGGTGGAAGGTGTTTCGGCTTTTGGAGTATTGATACAAAATGACCCAAAGGTGTTCCCTTTGGGAGAACAAGTAGGAATTCAAGATGGGATTTTTGTTAAAATAGACAAACTAGTCGGAATTGAAGAATCTCAAGTAATTGTAAAAATTTCACAGGCGGCTAAATAAATCTTATAAAACAAACATATTTTTATATTTAATATATTTACATAAAGAGTGCCAAGTAAATTCAATGCAAAATGAATGTAACTACTTGATATATGGCAAAAAACAAATATTAATTATTACTATAATAAATTTTGCAATATGTTACATAAATGAACATATTGCAAAAAAATACAATTTTTCAAGATTCTATTTTGAAAGAAAAATCAATTTATATATCTTTACTTTACGCATACGTACCTACCTAGCATATTTAATATGCGAAAAAATCAGAAAACTATTATTTCAAAACATACCAATGAGTAAGCTGATCTTTCCATTAATTCTATCTTTGTTGGTCATTTGGCTTGGCGTTGCGACATGGTGGTTTAATTTTAAATATAATCAATTGGATACATATGGAAATCCTAAATGCGAAGTCCCATTTACCATTTTAGATGGAAACTTCCAAACAAAATCTGATAACTCCATTACTTTCGAGTACTCAGATTGGGAACCTGTTATTCCGTTGCAAGCTCTTTCAAGCCTCAAAAGCGTAGCGCTATATCTTGCAAATAATTCTAAGAAAAAATTAATTTTAACAGGAAGATTTGGAATTGATGAATTAAATGATTCTGATTTTCCAAATAATGGGGTTGCACGAGCAGAGGCTATCAAAAAAGAGTTAGTAACTTATGGTGCACCTGGAAAATTAATAGAAGTTAAAGCTGATTCACTTGCAGAGATAAATTTGATATGTGGAAAAATAATGACTGGGCTTGAATTTAATTTTGAAACCCAAGATGAAATTGTCCAAGTTAATTCTGTTGGAAAGATTAAAAGAAACAAAACAGGACTTAATACTCCAATAAATGAGATAGATACTATTTTAAAAAACGAAAGCAACTTTCAAGAAAATAAAACATACATTATTTTCTACCGAGAGAATACTTTCAAACCTGAGATAGATGAAAAAGTAGATATTTACCTTAAATCTTTGGCAAAGTATCTTAAGGAGAACCCTAAATACCGTCTCTTATTAATGGGACATACAGACAATATTGGGGACGAAAGCAAACATTTTAACTTTGGAAAATATCGCGCTAGAAAGTTGCGAGATGTACTTTTGAATTACCAAATTGAAAAACGCAGAATCAAAACGGATTCACAGGGTTCTTCAGCACCCATTGGGTCTAATAATAGTTTGGCAGGAAGAACCAAAAATAGAAGAGTTGAAATCTCAATAATCAAACGATAAGCTAAGCATTGGTTTTTTGTTTGATTATTTTAGCTTTAATTATACCCAAAGTTATTCTGAACTCAATTAAATCGTTATGAGTACAATTGCAATTTATGTTTTATGTTTTATGTTGATTTCAAGTATCCTCGGATTCTTGAGTGCGTGGTCGTGGAAACAACCAAAATTAAATAAAGCGGTTTCAGGAAATACGGCTGCTCGAAAAGAACTTCAACATGCCAAAAGCCAAAATAACAAGCTTCAAACACATGCTAATCATTTGGAAAAAGAAAAACAAGATTTAGTCTACGAAAACGAACGACTGAATCTAAAGCTAAGCATGCTTTTAGATAAATCAAATTCAAGTATTAATGAACAATCTTTTATTGAAAAAGATGGGTTTGTAGATACATCCAATTTAGATAAAAAAATAAACGACCTCAATGCTCAGATCAATAAATTAAACTCTGAGATAGATATAATAAAAAGAGAAAGCCTAGAATGGCAAGTTCAATATTCTGAGATATCAAAAGAAAAAGAAGAACTTGCTATTGAATTAAATAGCAAAAGAAACATATAAAAACAAAGAATTTACAGTAGAAGTAGTATCAGTAATTCTGAGACCCCACGAAGACTTTGTTCTTCTGGGGTTTCTTTTTTTAAACAATTAATCTAAATTTTGCAAAAACAAAATCATCTTCATAATATCTTATTACTCAATTTCGCCATGTTGTGCATAAGTACCTCTGGAGTATTAGGGAGATATATTAACTTACCTCCGCCGATGACTATTTGGTGGAGAGCCCTGTTTGCATTATTCTTTCTAGGCATTTTTTGTAAATGGAAAAAACTATCTTTTCAATTTCAATTTAAAAAACATGGATTCGTCTTCTTTGCCTCTGGTTTATTAATGACAACACATTGGGTTACATATTTTTATGCCTTGCAATGGTCAAATGTGGCTATAGGAATGCTTTCATTATTTACCTACCCCGTTATAACTGCTTTACTTGAACCTTTAATATTAAAAACTAAGTTTCAAAAACATCATCTGATTTTAGGTTTTATTGTCCTAATAGGTGTTTATTTTTTGGCACCAGATTTATCTTTTGAGAATAAAATGACCCAAGGTTTAATAATGGGACTATTCTCTGCTCTCGCCTACTCAACACGAAATATTATCTTAAAAACTCAAATAAAAAAATTCAATGGTTCCATCTTAATGTTTTACCAAATGGCAGTAATGCTTATTATACTTTTTCCTATACATTTTCTTTATAAAGAAAAAATTCCCGCCGATCAATTACCCTTTATCTTATTTTTAGGACTAGTGACAACATCTATCGGACATACACTATTTCTCAATAGTTTTCGATATTTTTCGGTAAGTACAGTTAGTATAATGAGTGGTATTCAACCGATTTTTGGGATTATTATTGCAATGCTTTTTCTGTCTGAAATCCCTGCTTGGCGAAACTGGATTGGAGGCGCTTTAATAACTATTACGGTTATATTCGAGTCATTTTTTAATCAGAAATCAAAAAGTAGAGGGAGTTAAATTTAAAAATATTTCAGGGTTTTATTTGTCGTTAATTATTATCTTTGCCCCCGTTTTAAATAACCTTCAAATCAAAAAAATATGAATTTCGATATTATTGTAATTGGCTCAGGCCCAGGTGGATATCCTGCTGCAATTCGAGCAGCTCAATTAGGGAAAAAAGTAGCAATTGTGGAACGTGATGAATTAGGAGGTATTTGTCTTAATTGGGGATGTATTCCAACAAAGGCATTGTTAAAGAGTGCTCAAGTTTTTGAATATATTTCACATGCAGCAGACTATGGAATCAAAGTCTCGAGTGCCAAAGCTGACTTTGGTGGAATGGTTGAAAGAAGCCGAGGAGTTGCTAATGGAATGAGTAATGGGATTAAATTTTTAATGAAGAAAAATAAAATCACTATAATCGAGGGCTTTGGTAAATTAGCGAGAGGTAAAAAAGTTGAAGTAACTGATTCTAAAGGAAAGGTGGAATCCTATACTGCTGACCATATTATTTTAGCTACTGGAGGTCGGGCTAGGTCATTACCAAATGTACCAATAGATAATAAAAAAATAATTGGATATAGAAAAGCCATGACGATGGAAAAGCAGCCTAAAAAAATGGTTGTAATCGGAGCTGGTGCAATTGGAGCAGAATTCGCGTATTTCTATAATGCAATTGGAACAGAAGTAACTGTAGTTGAATATATGCCTCAAGGCATAGTGCCTCGGGAAGATGCCGATATCTCTAAAGAA